>GBSOP10_1025_pt1 | contig 70763 bp, 68 predicted proteins | sample GBScelen77Swater_FD_61373 | JGI IMG/M metagenome (IMG submission 61373)
GCGACGGTGGGGATAGTACGCGGGAAGTAGGGGTCTACGGCGAGTTCCACATCGCTGACGCCTTCGGGGCGTGCGTAAAACGGGCTGGAGTTCGCCTGCAGGTCAGCGACCGCCTGTTCAGGCGTCTTGCCCCAGAAGTTGTCGGGCGGCACAGGGTCATCCACACGGTCAAAGCGCCACATCCAGTAGCGCGTGCGCCGTGTGGGGTCTATGCTTTGCACCACAGAGACCACCTCGCCCAGCCGACTGCCCGCCACGCTGGGGCACGACCAGATCGCCCAATCGCGCATATAAGGCTCCAGCACAAGCCCTGCCCATCCACAGCGCGGGTCGGAGGGGGGCCAGCCGCTCCACGGGCGATAGCCCAGAGCCAGCTTCAAATCACGACGGTCGGGCATGCGCTCGTCGTAGTCCTGCAGATAGAGCCAGAAGGCTTGCCCAATCTGGCGCAGGTGCTGGCTGCAGACGCTCTGGCGTGCGCTCTCGCGTGCCTGCGCCAGCACAGGAAACAGCAACGCCGCCAGAATTGCTACAATCGCAATCACCACGAGCAACTCAATCAGCGTGAAACCCCACCGTCGCATCGCATAAAGGATACCCGTGCGTGGGTATACTTGCTCTGTGAGTCGGCAAATCCTGCTGGGTGTTACGGGGAGTATTGCGGCGTATCGGGCGTGCGATGTGGCGCGCGAGCTGATGCATCGGGGCTACACTGTGCGCGTGGTGATGACCCACTCGGCGACGCGGCTGATCGCGCCCGCCACTTTTGAGGCGCTCACAGGGCACCCTGTGGTGGCAGATGTGTTCGACGAACCCGAACGCGGTCAGATTGCCCACATCCGCCTCGCGCAAGATTCTGACCTGGTGCTGATTGCCCCCGCCACGGCGCACACGATTGCACGGCTCGCGCTGGGGCTGGCGGACGATATGCTCACCACCATCTGCCTCGCGACCCGCGCGCCGATTCTGATTGCACCCGCGATGAACCCCGCGATGTGGACACACCCCGCCACTCAGAGCCATGTGCGCACGCTTCAGGAGCGCGGCGTGCAGTTTATTGACCCCACCTACGGCATCATGGCGTGCGGCGATGAGGGCTGGGGCAAGATTGCGGACACCCCCACGATTGTGGAGGCGGTGATTGCGCGGTTGAGCCAGAGTGAGTCGCTCAAGGGGGTGCGCGTGCTGATTACCGCAGGTCCCACCTATGAGCCGATAGACCCCGTGCGCTTTATTGGCAACCGCTCCAGCGGCAAGATGGGCTACGCCGTTGCGGAGGCGGCGCGCCAGCGCGGGGCTGAGGTCACGCTCATCTCAGGACCCACCGCGCTCCCTGACCCCTTCGGCGTGCAGGTGATACGGGTTCAAACCGCCCAACAGATGTACGAGGCGGTGCTGGAGCATTTTGAGTCGTGCGCGATTTTTATTGCGACCGCCGCTGTCGCCGATTACCGCCCCGAAGTCGCGCTACCCCGCAAGCGCAAGCGGGGGAGCCGTGCGTGGACGCTCCGACTCGTGCCCAACCCCGACATTCTCGGCACAGTCGCCCAGCGCAAAGGTAATCGCCTCGTGGTGGGCTTCGCGGCGGAGACCGACAAAGTGCTGGAACACGCCCGCGAAAAGCTCCTGCGCAAGAACTTAGACCTGCTGGCGGTCAACGATGTGCTGGAGCCGGGCAGCGGCTTCGAGGTGGACACCAATCGCCTCACCTTGCTCTATGCCGATGGGCGTGTGGAGGCGTTGCCCCAGATGAGCAAGCGCGCCTGCGCCGACGCCCTGATGGAGCGGGTGGCTGCCATGTATCACGAACGCCTCTTTTATGGCAACCTCTAAGGCACAATAATCAGCCCGCTGGCGCTTGCGCCCCGAAGCACCTGCTGCACAAACTGCGGCTCTGGCAACGCGCCCTCGAAGCTGTGTTTATCGTTAATAACGATTTTGGGCACTGCCATCACGCCGTACTGGTTCGCCAGCTCAGGGAACTCCTCGCTGCTGATGCCTTCGGCGGTAATCAGGTCGCTCGCCATCGCCAGTTTGTGCGCCAGTCGCACGGCGCTGGGGCAGTAGGGGCATCCGTAGGTCACGAAGACGCGGATATGCACAGGGCGGTTCAGGTTCGCCAGCATCAGGCGAGTGTCGGGTGAAAGCCCGGGATCGCCCTTGCCCACATCTTCAATCGCCCCGATCAGCGAGACGAACTCGAAGCCTGCGGGAATGCCCAGATAGCGGATACCGTAATCTTTCTCTTCCGAGCGCACCACGATCGCGGGCGCGAGCTGAATGCCGTACTCCTGCGCCACGCTCGGCTCCGCCTCAAGGCTGTGCTGCTCCATCACCACCTTGCCGTTTGATGCGCCAACCACCTCCTGCGCCAGCTGCGAGAGCAGCTCGCTGGTCTCTGGCGCCTGCTCCGTCGTGAACACGACCAGCTTCACAGTGTTCGGTAGCACACCCAATCGTTGCTGTAAGGTCTGTCGGTCTTTCTCCTGTAGTATCGCCATTTTTTCACCTCGTCGTTATGTTAGAGTCATTTGGGGCGGGCTTCGATTCCAGCGGTTGTGCCGCCGCCTGCGACGGCAAACTCACGATATGCACATTCACCAGCCCCTTCGCTAATTTTAGGCAAGTTTCCACGGCTTCTGCAAGGCGCGATTCGACGCCCGGACGAATCACGAGGCGGTCTACGACCACCTCAATCGTGTGCTGTTTGTAGCGATCCAGTTTGGGCGCGTCGGGCAGTTCGTAAAGTTGTCCGTTTACCCGAACGCGCACAAAGCCGAGTTTCTGAATCTCCTCGAACACATGGCGGTACTCGCCCTTGCGCCCGCGCACGACAGGCGCCAGCACCTGAATGCGCGTGCCCTCGGGCAAACGCATCACCGATTCCACAATCCCGTCCACCGTCTGACGCGTGATGGGCTTGCCACAGTTGGGGCAATAGGGTTGCCCCACCCGCGCAAACAGCAGGCGCAGGTAGTCGTAAATCTCCGTTACCGTGCCGACGGTACTGCGCGGGTTGTGGCTGGTGGATTTCTGGTCAATAGAGACAGCGGGGGAGAGACCCTCAATAGAGTCCACATCGGGTTTGTCCATCACGCCGAGAAACTGGCGTGCGTAAGAGGAGAGGCTCTCCACATACCGGCGCTGCCCCTCCGCGAAAAGCGTGTCAAACGCCAGCGTGGACTTGCCCGACCCGGAGATGCCCGTGATGACCACGAGCTTATCGCGCGGGATTTCCACCGTGATGTTTTTCAGGTTGTGTTCCCGTGCGCCTGTGATGACAATCTTATCCTGTGCCATAGTTCACTCCTTACGCAACAGCGCAACGAGCATCAGGATGAAGGTCAGCCCACTGAGAATCATACTGATTCCGCCGGGCATCCACTTTCCCGTGTTAAGGAACCGCATCGTGAAGAAGACGGCGAGCGCAAGCGCCACGACCGCCGCCATTCCAAAGCCAAGTTTGGGGTTGGAAAACGAGAGCCAGAGCGCAATCGCGAGCAACACCCCGCTGGCGAGTCCCACAATCAACGAGGCGGTGCTTTGCGCCGATACATAGCCCATTACGCCGCCGCCTGCCACCACCAGCAGGTAAATCAACAGGATTATCTGGTAAACATTCATACGGATACCTCCTTGAAAACAGAGTGCAGGATTTGTACGAATTCTTGCACATCGGCTTCGGTGATAATCAGGGGTGGCACAAGGCGCAGCACCCAGTCGCCGACGGCATTGATAATCAGTCGCTTCTCGAACGCTTTCTGGGCGACGGTACGCGCAATCGGCTGGGTGAGCTGCACGCCGAGCATCAGCCCTTTGCCGCGGATTTCGGCAATCGGCGCGCCATCCGACTGAAGGTGGGCAAGTTGCGTGCGCAGGGAGTCGCCGATGCGTGCCGCGTGCGTGAGCAGGTCCTCGTCTTCTATTGTCTGGAGAACTTCCAGCGCAGTCGCCGTCGCGAGGGGGTTGCCCCCAAAGGTGGAGCCGTGTTCGCCTGGCTGGAGTAGGGTCGCCGCGTGCCCCCGCGCCAGACATGCGCCAATCGGAATGCCGCCGCCCAGCCCTTTCGCTACAGCCACCAGATCGGGCAGGACATCTGTATGCTGATAGGCGAACCACTTGCCCGTACGCCCAACGCCCGACTGCACCTCGTCCACCGCCATCAGCGCGTTATAGCGGTCGCACAGGGCACGCGCGGTTCTCAAATACTCCTCGCCGAGCGGATGGATCCCGCTCTCGCCCTGAATCGGCTCCAGCAGGATGCCTGCCGTGCGCTCCGAGAAGGCGGCTTCCAGCGCCTCAATATCGTTGCGGGGCACGACTCGAAAGCCCGGCAGCAGGGGCTTGAACGGCTCCTGATACTTGGGTTGAGCGGTTGCGGAAACCGCGCCCATCGTGCGCCCGTGAAAACTGCCCTCAAGCACCAGAATCTCATAATCGGGCGTTTGCTTGACGGCGTTCGCGTGCTTGCGGATAATCTTAATCGCCGTTTCACAGGCTTCTGCGCCCGAATTGCAGAAAAAGGCGCGCTCCATGCCCGAAATCGTGCAGAGCTTTTGCGCCAGCCGCGCGACAGGCTCAGTCAGCAACAGCCCACTCACATGAATCAGCGTTTCCGCCTGCTGCTGGAGGCGCCGCACCATACGGGGGTGGCAGTGCCCCAGCGCGCAGACGGCGATTCCTGCCAGAAAATCTAAATAGGCGTTGCCCTGCTCATCATAGAGGCGCGCCCCCGACCCACGCACAAACAGCGTGGGCATGCGCCGATAGGTGGGCATCACATAGGTCTGGTCTAACTCCCAGACGGTATGCTGCAAGGTGAGCGTGTCTGTTTGTGGCATGGGAATTAGTGTACCTCAAAACAAACTCAGTTGCCCCTCTTCATTCGGCGGGAGCAGTTTCTGCTCTTCCTGAAGGCGGCGCAGTTCGATTACTTTCTGGCGGGCGGCGAGCAGGTCTTGAACCAGATACTGATAGCCCTGCTGGAAGCTTGCACCTGCCTGACGCAGGATATAGGCAGGATGAAGCGTGGCAATCGCCGCAGGCGCCCAGCGCGAGGTGAACCACTGCCCACGCTCCTGCAGAATCTTGAAGTTTTTGTGAATAATCAGCGAAGCGGACGGCGCGCCCAGGCACACAATCACCAGCGGGCGGATAATCGTCAGCTGCGCGTCCAGCCACGGCAGGCACGCCTGAATCTCGTCGGGCAGGGGGGCACGGTTGCGCACGCGCCCGTTCACCACCTCGCTGGCGCGGCACTTGATGATATTGCAGATATACACATGCTTGCGCTTCATACCCGCGTCGTGGAGCGCCTTGTCTAACAGTTGCCCCGCGCGTCCCACAAAGGGGCGCCCTGTGGCGTCTTCCTGTTCGCCCGGTCCCTCGCCGACCAGCACCAGCGGCGAGCGCGGGTTGCCTTCGCCGAACACCACATTGGTGCGAGTCTGCGCCAGTCGGCAGGCGGTACACTGGCTCGCTTTCGCGGCGACCTCCGCTAACTGTTGCTCAATCGGTTCGTCCATCGCGCATCGCCTCCTCGAGGGCGGTTTTCAGGCGTGCGTAGGTCTGTTCCAGCGATTCGGGTAGCACGCGCACTTCGCCGATGGTGGTCATAAAGTTCGTATCGCCGTGCCAGCGCGGCACAATATGCAGGTGCAAATGCCCTTCAATCCCTGCACCCGCGGCGCGCCCCAGATTAAAACCGATATTGAACCCATCGGGCTTGTAAACCTGCTGAATGGCGCGCACGCACTTTTGCATCAGCTGCCAGAGGTCAAGGCTCTCGTCGGGGGTTAAGTCCGCAATATCGGCGGTGTGGCGGTACGGGGCGACCATTGTATGCCCGCTGGTGTAGGGGTACAGGTTCAGCAGGGCGAAACAATAGGTGCTACGCCAGAGAATCAGGTTCTCGGCGTCTTGCTGTTCGGCGGGCTTGGTGCAAAAGATACAGCCCTCGCTTTCTGTTTTGCCCGCGTTACTGACATATTGCAGTCGCCATGGCGCCCATAACCGCTCGCGCATGAGAAAAAGTGTACCCGAAACCGTCTCGGTGAGCAACACCCCGCAAATTTCACATCCGCAAAAATCTGGTGTATAATTAGGGTACCAGAAAAAAGGAGGTGCGCTATGCACAACAAGGGATTCTGGCTGATGAGTCTGATGGCTGTTGTGTGCAGTCTGCCTGCTGCTGCCCAGATTAGCAATGGCACAAACCTGACGGTGCCTGTGGACGGATACGGTTCATGGTACACGAACTTCCAGACTGGCGGCAGCTTCGGCGAGTTGTTTCAGCCCTGCGGCTTCCCTTCTGATTACCCGACCTTCAGCGCGGGTACCTTCATCTTCGTCGAGGGCGTTCACCGCGGCATTTTGACGGACTATGTACCCTGGATCGGGATTTACGCGTCCAACCCGCCCACTTTAACCGTGTCGCTGACAAGCGGTCCCAATTTCGTGGACATCGCTTACGGCGACTCGGTGAACGACACGGCGTACAGTACGGTAAGTATCACGGGAACTGGCTTTAGCCTTTCCCTTGAACTGACTCAAGCCGCTCGCCGAACCTCTGATTCCTGCAAGGCGTTCCTCGTGCAGCGGTACCGCTTCACCAACACGGGCAGCTCGGCGGTCTCGTTCAGGGTGAATCGTGCATGGGACCTTGACATGTACTGGCGCCTTGGCGTCCCGAATGATTACACGAACGACGAGGTTGGCGTGGGCAGCTATGGGGGACAACTTTACCCCTGGCAGGGCGAGTTCAACGCGCCCGCCACAAGGTGCTCCCTGAGCAGCATCGGTCCCCAGACCTACTACTACGCCGCCAAGCGGCTCCACACGCCTTCGGGAGGACCGCCTACGATGGGGTACGGTACCGATGTGATCACCTGGAATAACTACGGTACGCCCACAACCTGGCAAAACTACGGCGCGTTTATCGGTTATAACACCACGGGCGCCTGTGGCGACCAGCTCGATGATGCCCACATCAGCCTGGAGTGGCATGTTTCCTTGGCGCCGAACGCCAGCACCGAGATTATCATCGTTCACACCTATGGCTCCGACACGCCTGCCATCTGCTCGCTGGCGGATGTGAACACCGACGGTGTGGTGGATGACGCCGACCTGCTGGCAGTGCTGTTCGACTTCGGCGGCACCCAGAGCGACCAGAACACCGATGTCAACTTCGACGGCGTGGTGGACGACGCCGACCTCCTGACGGTGCTGTTCGAGTTCGGCTCCAGCTGCTCCAGCTAACCTATCGAGCCTTGCTCCCCTATCAGGGGGGCAAGGCTCCCCTCATTCTGCACTCTGATACGGGATTAGCAGAGTCACACGACGGTTCGCGTAGTGATAGGGATTCTGGGGAAAGCGCAGGCGTGTGTCGGCATAGCCGCGCACTTCGGCGACCTGACCTTTCCATAAACCGCTCGCCTCCAGCACGCGCCGCGCCGCGTTGGCGCGATCTGTGGAAAGCTCCCAGTTAGAGTAGCCGTTGCCGTATTTATACGGGTGGGAGTCAGTGTGCCCCTCCACAATTACGCGGTTATCCAGCTTGCGCAGCTCCTGCGCGATAACGCTCAGCAGGCGTCGGGCGCCGGGGGTGATTTCCGCGCTTCCCAGCTTGAAGAAAACAGGCTCAGGACCCTCTATCAGCTCGATGCGCAGCCCCTCTTTGACGAACTCGATCTTCACATGCTCTTTCAGCCGCGCCAGTTCGGGAATATTAGCAAGCGCTGACTCCAGATATTTTTTGAACGACTCCATCTCCGCCTGTTCGGTTTTGCGGTCCTTCGCGCCCGGCTTCTTGCCCGGTGGCATGAAGCCCTTCTCGCCAGACAGGTGAGGGTCTTCGGTGGTATTTTTGCCACCAGGGGGCTGCGTGTCGTTGATGTTAACGATATTTTTGGTGCGTGGGTAAGATTCAAAGAACCCCGTGGGGTCGCGGAAGTAGCCCGCAATCGCGCGGCGGGTTTCCACATCCAGCCCAATCAGCCACATCACCAGGAAGAACGCCATCATGGCGGTAACAAAATCGGCGTAGGCGACCTTCCACGCGCCGCCATGATGCCCGTGCCCCGCGTTTTTCTTTTTGATAACCCGAATCTCGCAACCTTCCTTCGCCATGGGGAACTCCCGTTATGCCGCCTGGGCTGACGCGCCGCCGCCCTTGACCGCCTCTTCCATCTCCTGGAACGAGGGTCGCAGGCTCGGCTCGATACTGCGTCGGGCGAACTCGATGCAGGTTAGCGGGGCGTCGCCGCGCGCGAACGCAATCAGCGCCTGACGGATGCATTCCATATATTGATGTTCGGGGTGGAGATTGCTCTCAATCGCCGACGCCAGAGGCTGGAAAATTCCGTAAGCCAGCAAAACCCCAATGAAGGTCCCCACCAGCGCCGCAGCAACCTTATGCCCCAGGGTTTCAGGTCCTTCATCGATGTGTGCCATCGTATTGACCACGCCCAGCACGGCTGCCACAATCCCAAACCCGGGCATCGCGTCGCCCAGCTTGCTGATGGCGTGGGCAGGGCGCATCACTTCCTCATGGTGCTTTTCCAGGTCGGTCTCGGTCAGCTCCGCCAGCTCAAACGCGCCCACCGCGCCGGTCAGTACCACCTTCATGGTATCACACAAAAAGTGCAGGGCATGATGATTGCTTAACAGAGAGGGATACTGGGCGAAGAGAGAACTCTCTTCGGGACGCTCCACATGTTGCTCCAGCGCGAGCAAGCCTTCTTTGCGGGCTAAAGTGAACAGGGCAAAAAGCGCGGTCAGCAACTCCAGAAAAGTCTCTTTCTTATAAGGACTACCCTTCAGCACCCCCAGTACCGCTTTGATAATCGCGGTGACGCCGGAAGGCGAGCTGCTCGCAAGAAGCGCACCTGCCCCCGCGCCTCCAATAATGATAAACTCTGAAATCTGAATCAGCGCGGCAATCTTCCCGCCGTGCATAACAAAACCGCCGATCACGGCGCCAAACACCACGAGATAGCCGATAATAACAAACATGCCGTCCGAGACGCCTCCAGCAGAGGTTATTCCATATTCGGACGGCAAACTCCACTACTCGATAGCGAGGGGGTTGAAGTTGGTATCGACATCGTAGGCGTCCACATCCTCCACACGCTTCAGGAACCCGACCACCAGATAGGTGATGGGGGTTGCCAGCGCCTCATAAGCCGTTTTCGCGAGCCACTGCACCCCAATCATCGTCGCCAACGCGCTGAGGGGGACAATTCCCACAAAGGCGACTGTGCTGAACACCGCGGTGTCCACCAGCTGCCCCACAAGGGTAGAGCCAATCGTGCGAGTCCACAGCCAGCGTCCCTGCGTGAGAATCTTCATTTTCGCCAGCACGAACGAGTTGGTGAACTCGCCAAACAGGTAGGCAATCAGGGAGGCAGTTAGCAGGCGGGGCGTTGCGCCCAGCACTGCGGCGTAAGCCTCCTGCTTGTCCCAGAAGGGCGCAGGCGGCAGCCAGATGGCGACCATAATGGCTGCCACCATAATCAGGTTGCACAGGAACCCCAGCCAGATGACACGCCGCGCGTGGCGGTAGCCATAAACCTCCGTCAACACATCCGCGACGATATAGCTGATGGGGAAGACCACAATACCCGCTGGCAGGGGCAGGCTGCCAATGATTGCGATTTTGGACGCAATCACATTCGAGACAAGCAAGGTCGTGACGAACAGCGCCACCGTCAACACGAACCACATCGAGTAGGTATTGGCGGTGTAGCGGGTTTTCATCTTACCTATCTGCTCCCTGTGGAGGCGCGAGTTTCGCGAAGCGGTGCTTACCGACACGCAACAGTTTGCCTGTTAGATGCTCCACTGGCGCCGAGTAGGTGGGGTCGCTGATGCGCGCGCCGTCCAGCTCCACGCCGCCGCCCTGAATCAGTCGCCTCGCCTCCGAGTTGCTGGAGGCGAACCCAATCGCGGCAATCAGCCCCGCCAGCCATACGGTGCCGTCCTCTTTAATCAGCGAGGCAGGGATAGGCACTTCGGGCGCGTCGGTGGGCAGCTGGCGTTGCGAGAAGATGCGCATAAACTGCTCGTCCGCCTGTTGGGCAGCCTCTGCAGAATGATAGAGCGCGACAATCTCCCGTGCGAGCCGACGCTTCACATCGCGCGGGTTGATGCGCCCCGCTTTCCAGTCCCGTTCCAGCGCGTAAACCTCCTCTTCGGGCACATCGGTGCAGAGGATGAAGTAGTGGGTCATCAGTTCGTCGGGCAGGCTCATCACCTTGCCGAACATCTGGTCGGGCGGCTCGCTGATACCGATGTAGTTGCCCAGCGACTGGCTCATCTTCTCCTTGCCGTCCAGCCCGATCAGCAGGGGCATGAGCATGACCACCTGCGGCTCCTGCCCGTATTCGCGCTGGAGGTCGCGCCCCACAAGGTTATTGAACCGCTGGTCGCTGCCGCCCAGCTCCACATCGGCGCGAATCGCGACCGAGTCGTAGCCCTGACAGAGGGGGTAGAGGATTTCGTGCACGCCCAGCGGCAGGTTGTTCGCAAGGCGGTTCGCAAAGTCCTCGCGCTCCAGAATACGCGCGACGGTGTATTTGCTGGCAAGCTGAATCACATCGGCAAAGGTCATCTTGCCCAGCCAGTCGGCGTTATAGTAGACCTCCGTGCGCTCAGGGTCTAAAATACGGAACAGCTGCGGCTTGAGGCGTTCCACATAGCTCATCACCTCTTCGCGCGGGAGCTGGCGGCGCGTTTTGGACTTGCCTGTGGGGTCGCCAATCATCGCCGTGAAATCGCCCACAATCAGGCAGGCGATGTGCCCCAGGTCCTGAAACTGGCGCAGTTTGCGCAACACCACCGCCCAGCCCAGATGCACATCGGGCGCCGTGGGGTCTATGCCCAGCTTGACACGAAGCGGCTTACCGCGCTCCAGTTTGGCACGCAGCTCCTCTTCTGTGATAATCTCCTCGGTGCCACGCCGAAGACGGGCAATCTGCTGGTCTATCTCCATGCTCATCGGGGGTGAATTGTACCCGTTGGGGGGGCAGGAGTTGCCCCTAAAGGGACAGGTTTTCGTGCCCCGCTTGGAAAGAGCGACGGCTGGAGTTGCTCTGTCGCAAGATACCTTCTGGAACTCACGATACCCCCTGAAAGAGCGACGGCTAAAGCCGTTCCTACTAAACAAAGCCAGCCTCCGCTGGCTATAGCCCCTGTTTACGGGGGGTTGGGGGGCTGAGCCGACGCAGGTCGGCTTCGTCTTATAGGAACGGCTTCAGCCGTCAGGTACGAAAGAGGATTTTCGAACACTCCCCCTTGACAAAAGCAGGGGGGTATCGGGTATACTCTTTTAGCACTCGGAAAGCGAGAGTGCTAAAATCAGGTACAAAATCCGCATAAGGAGGTGTTAGGAATGACCTTCAAGCCGCTGAACGATAAGGTGGTTATCGAGCTGCTGGAAGAAGATGAGAAGACCGAAACGGGCATCATTCTGCCCGATACAGCCAAGAAACGCCCGCAAGAGGGCAAGGTTGTGGCGGTTGGACCCGGACGCCTGCTGAATAACGGACAGCGCGCTCCGATGAGCGTTCAGGTCGGTCAGCGTGTCGTGTTCTCCAAATACGCGGGTAGCGAGTTCGAATACGACGGCAAGAAGTACCTTATCCTGGATGAAGACCAGATTTACGCCATTCGTGAATAGGAGGTGAGCGACGATGCCTGCGAAAATGCTGAAGTTTAATGAAGAAGCCCGACGCGCCTTAGAGCGCGGTGTGAATAAAGTAGCCGATGCGGTCAAAGTAACGCTTGGTCCTCGCGGACGCAATGTGGTGCTGGATCGCAAGTGGGGTAACCCTATCATTACCAAAGACGGCGTAACGGTCGCGAAAGAGATTGAACTCTCCGACCCCTGGGAGAACATGGGGGCGCAGCTCTGCCGTGAAGTCGCCTCCAAGACCAACGATGTAGCGGGCGACGGCACGACCACGGCTACCGTGCTGGCGCAAGCCCTGGTGCGTGAGGGCATGCGCTATGTCGCGGCAGGCGGCAACCCGATTGCTCTCAAGCGCGGGATTGACCTCGCGGTGCAGAAGGCGGTTGAAGCCATCAAAGCGCACGCTGTGCCCATCAGCAATCACTCCCAGGTGGAGTATGTCGCCACAATTGCGGGCAACGACCCCGAAATCGGCAAGATTATTGCCGAAGCGATGGACAAGGTAGGCAAGGATGGCGTGATTACCATCGAGGAATCCAAAGGTACCCAGACCACGCTGGAAGTCGTGGAGGGTATGCAGTTTGACCGCGGCTACATCTCGCCCTACTTCATCACCGACCCCGAGCGCATGGAGGCGGTGCTGGAGAACCCGCTCATCCTCATCCACGAGAAGAAGATCAGCTCCGCCCAGGACCTGCTGCCCGTGCTGGAGCGCGTGGCACAGGCACGCCGTGCGCTGCTGATTATCGCCGAGGATGTGGACGGCGACGCGCTGGCGACGCTCGTGGTGAACAAACTACGCGGCGTGTTGCAGGTCGCGGCGGTCAAAGCGCCCGGCTTCGGCGAGCGACGCAAAGCGATGCTCGAAGATATCGCCATCCTCACCGGCGGACGCTTCATCTCCGAAGACCTCGGCATCAAACTGGAGAATGTCACCCTCGATATGCTCGGTCAGGCGAAGAAGGTGGTCATCACCAAAGAGGACACCACCATTATTGAGGGCGCTGGCTCGCAGGAGGCGGTGCTGGGACGCATCAATCAGATTAAGCGTCTGATTGAGACCACCGAGAGCAGCTATGACCGCGAGAAACTGCAGGAGCGTCTGGCGAAGCTATCGGGTGGTGTGGCGGTCATCAAAGTCGGCGCCGCGACCGAAACCGAGCTGAAAGAGAAGAAGCACCGCTTTGAGGATGCGCTCTCGGCGACGCGCGCCGCAGTGGAAGAAGGTATTGTGCCAGGCGGTGGCAAAATCTTCCTGCTGGCACAAGCCGCGCTGGAAGGGCTTGGCAACGATGAAGACGAGCGCACCGGCGTGAAAATCGTCCAGCGCGCGCTCGAGGAACCACTGCGCCAGATCGCCGAAAACGCCGGGCTGGAAGGCTCCGTGATTGTGGAGAAGGTCAAGTCGCTCGGCAAAGAGGAAGGGCTCGACGCGCGCACGGGCGAATTTGTGAACCTGATGCAAGCGGGTATAATTGACCCCGCAAAGGTCAGCCGTGCCGCACTGGAGAACGCCGCCTCAATCGCCGGGCTGGTGCTGACCACCGAAGCGATGGTCGCCGAGAAACCCGAAAAGAAACCCGAAACCACACCGGGGGGCGGCAACGACTTCGACGACTTCTAAGCCCTACCCCCACCCACCCCAAGGACCGGGTGCTGCCCCCCTCGCACCCGGTCCGCCCTATTTTTAAACTCCCTAAATTACTGGCAGGAACTTTTGGCGTATCGCGCGAATCTAATTCATTACTATGAGCAGGCAGCGAGGCTTTACTCTGATTGAGTTGCTGGTCGTCATCGCGATTATCGCCATTCTGGCGGCGATCCTGTTCCCGGTCTTTGCGCAGGCGCGTGAAAAAGCGCGCCAGACCCAGTGTGTGAACAACATGAAGCAGATCGCGCTCGGCGTGCTTCAATATGTCCAGGACTACGACGAACGCTTCCCCTTCAGCATCTACCTGACCGTTCAGAACAACCAGCCATGCATTTTCACTCTGTATAACGCGATGTTCCCCTACATCAAGAATGTCGACATCGTACTGTGCCCCTCGGATCGGCAGGCGTTCGATGTCACGGGGAGCTTTGGGCGGTTCGGCATTCCCGTTTGCACCATTCCGGGCTTCCAGTATTCGGGTTACATTTTCAACTGGTGTGTGTTTGAGAACGGGAATGTACCGAACTTGCTCCAGCAGAACCCGCCTGTCTCGATGGCGCAGATAGAGTTTCCCGTGAACACCTCCATGCTCTACGACGGCACGCTGGGACCGCCACTGACCATTCAATCGTATCTGCAGGCGCGGCACAACCAGCTGGCGCCCGCCAACTTTGTGGACGGGCACGCCCGCACGGTCAAGGGGCGACTGGCAGACCCGCCCAACAACACGGTGCAGACATGGGACGGCAAAACCGCGCGCCTCTACTATGTGGGCGAGCAGGGTCCCTATCAGGGACAGTTTAACCTGTGGGGCATCGCAGCGCAACGGGCGAACGGCACATGGTGCCGCAACTGCCCCAATCGTAACGACCCTGGCAACTGCAACTGATCCGTGTCTCCCCTCTCCAGATCAGAGGGAGGGGAGACACACGGCAGGAATCCCCCCACACTTGCTGAATCACCCGCTCTGATGGGTTTGCGCAACGGGTGCGCACAACTGGGGGTGTGGTATAAGCTCAGGGGGAGAATGCAGAATGCCAGAAATTATTGAGGGTACTCTGAGCGAAATCATCCAACAGCGCCCCGAACTCTCTGGAAAGCGGGTCAGGCTTTATGTGCTGGAGGACGGGCAGCCAGCCCAGAACCTGCTGGAGTTTCTCGGCGAGTGGGTTGGGTCGGTTCACATCCCTGACTCTCTGCAGTCCACAGAGGTGGAAACCGTAGTGGAGCAGGCTGTCTCTGAGAAACTTCTGAATCGCTCACAGCCGTGATTCTCTGCGATACGGGGGCGTTAGTTGCTCTTCTCAATGCTGGTGATTCCGCGCACGCTCGATGCGTTCAGGCGGCGGCTCATCTGCCCCCCGAGCCGCTGAACTTTGCTGACGCCTCTATCGTCGCAGCCGCCGAGGTACTGGGCATAAAAACGCTCTTCTCGCTTGACAGCGACTTTCATATCTACAGGTTGTACGGACGCGAGTCGTTCACGATAGTCCCTGAATAAACCATGCAGGAATCCCCCCACCCTTGCTGAATCACCCGCTCTGATGGGTTTGCATGGAGGCACGCAGGCGGAGCGCACCCTCATCCGCATCGGACGCACTTTGCTCGCAGGGACGCTCCTTACGGCACTTACTTCGGTGATTGTTGCTTCGGCGGAGCTGATTGCCCAGACCATTCAGATTGGCATGATGCAGTTGCCCCCTGTGGTGATTGCGCTCCTGTTTTTGCTGGTGTTGTTCAATCGGGGGCTGGCGCGGCTCCGTCGCGAATGGGCGTTCACCACCCCAGAGCTGGCGGTTCTGTTCGTGATGATGCTTTTTGGGGCGATGCTGGCGTCCCGCGGGCTGATGGAACGCCTGATACCCACGCAGGTCGGCGTGAGCTATTATGCCGAGGGCAACCGCTGGGAAACGCTCTACTTCCCTCATATCCGCCCCGAAATCGTGCCCTGGGACCCTCAACAACCCCAGCCTGAGCCGCTGGTGAAGCACTTTTATCAGCGGCTCCCCTATGGGCAGTCTATCCCGTGGGGCTCGTGGATTGCCTCGACCGCACACTGGCTGGTCTTGATTGGGGCGGTGTTTTTCGCGTTTCTGTGTATCAGTGTGCTGTTGCGCAAGCAGTGGGTGGAAAACGAGCGTCTTGCGTTTCCGCTGGTGCAGCTGCCGCTGGAGCTGATGCGCGAGGGCGAGTTTTTTCGCAACCGCGCGTTCTGGTTCGGGGCGCTCGTGCCGCTGTTTGTGTTCACACTGAACGGACTGCATCGCAACATCCCCACGCTCCCAGAAATCCCGCTGAACCTGCCCCTGAAACCCTTCTTCGTCAACCCGCCGTATGATCAGATCACCTTTTTCAGCATCTATTTCTCGTTCGCGGCGGTGGGGTTCTTCTTTCTCATCCCGACCGAGCTGCTGTTCAGTTTCTGGTTTTTTTATCTTTTGAGCAAGGTGCTGGAGATTCTGGGGCTGGGGCTGGGCTTTGACACGACGGCGAAACACGCGGCGACGGCGGGGTTCGTCAAGTGGCTCTGTTCGGGCGCGTTTTTCGGGGTGGCGCTCTATATTCTCTATTCGGCGCGCCATCATCTACGCTACATCTGGCAGGTGGCGACGGGTCAGGCGCCGCCGCCCCCACCCGGCAGCGAGCTGATGTCGTATCGCGTCGCGTTCTGGGGGCTAATCGCTTCGTTTCTGGTGATTGTAGCATGGTCGGCGTGGGCAGGGATGGACTGGTGGCTGGCAGGCGTCGTGTTCGCCATCTATCTGCTGGTGCAGGGGCTGGTGATGGCGCGTTGCACGGCGGAAGGCGGGCTGCTGATTACCGAAGGCTGCTTCACGCCGATGGATGTCGTCACGATGGAGAAATACTCGCTCTTGACCCCGCGCAACCTCACGGCGATGGCGTTTCTGGACGCGATGCTCTTTCGCGATTTGCGCGGTATCACGCTCACGGGCTATCTGGACACGCAGAAACTCTCCGACGAAGTGCGCCTGCATCGCAAAACCCTGTTTCAAACGCTGCTGGGCGGAATCGTGCTGGCGATTGTTGTGGCGTTCGCCTTTCAGCTGTGGCTCCCGTATCAATATGGCGCGTTGAATCTGTATGGGTATGTGTATCAGCGTCAGCCGATTCAGTTCTTTCAGGAGAATGCGCCGTTTATGGGGGGCGGCGGCGCGGAGACGCCTGTGCCTGCATTTCGTCCGCTCTTTTTCGGGCTGGGGTTTGTGATGACGCTGCTGCTGGCGTGGGCGCGCGCCGTGTGGGTGGGGTTCCCGTTCCATCCGCTGGGGTTCGCCATGAGCGCGACCTGGGGCGTGGTGATTCTGTGGTTCTCGATGCTGGTGGCGTGGCTGATTAAGGTGCCGCTGTTGCGCTATGGCGGGATGGCGCTCTATCGTCGGGCGCGCCCGTTCTTTCTGGGGCTGATTTTCGGCGAGTTTTTCTCGGCGGCGGTGTGGGCGCTGCTCGCCCTGCTGTTCGGCGTGGAGACGCCCAACTACCCCTGGCCATAGCGCTCAGCGGCTGGCTTGGAGCGCCTGCTCGATATCTTCTATCAGGTCTTCGGCATCTTCAATCCCCACAGAGAGCCGTATCAGCGTGTCGGAGATGCCGATTCGCGCGCGCTCTTCGGGCGGGATGGAGGCGTGGGTCATGGTAGCAGGATGGCACATTAGCGACTCCACACCGCCCAGCGATTCCGCCAGCTTGAAGAGGCGCGTGGCACGCATAAAGCGCAGGGCGCGCTCCATACCGCCTTTCAATACCAGCGAGACCATCCCGCCGAAGCCGTCCATCTGGCGCTTCGCGAGCCCATGTCCGGGGTGCGTGGGCAAGCCCGGATACAGCACGCGCTCCACCTCCGGGTGCTGGGCAAGGTATTCGGCAATCCGCTGGGCATTCTCGCAGTGCTGGCGCATGCGCAGGGCAAGCGTCTTAATCCCCCGCAACACCAGAAAGCAATCCAGCGGACCGGGCACAGCGCCCACCGCGTTCTGATAGAACTTGAGCTGCTCGTAAATCGCCCGATCCTTTATACACAGCGCGCCGCCCACCACATCCGAATGCCCGCCCAGATACTTGGTGGTGGAATGTACCACAATATCGGCGCCCAGCTCTATTGGGCGCTGGAGGTAGGGTGTGGCGAAGGTGTTGTCCACCACCACCAGCACGCCGCGTTCGTGCGCTACCTCGCTGAGCGCGCGAATGTCCACAATATTCAGCAGGGGGTTGCTGGGGGTCTCAATCCAGAGCAGTTTGGTGTTGGACTTGAGGGCGCGGCGCACCTCGTCGGGGTCTTCGCCAGAGACAAACGAGAACTCCAGCCCGAATTTTGCCCACACGCGCTGGAACAGGCGGTAGGTGCCGCCGTAGAGGTCTTGCGTCGCCAGCACATGGTCGCCTGCCTGAAGCAGGTTCAGTATTGTGTTTTCGGCGGCGAGTCCGCTGGCGAACGCCAGCCCATATTCCACGCCCTCCAGCGCGGCGAGGTTGCGCTCCAGCACCGCGCGGGTCGGATGGTCGGAACGGGAATACTCGTAGCCTTTGTGCTTGCCGGGCGCCTCCTGCACATAGGTGGAAGTAAGATAAACAGGAGTCATAATCGCGCCCGTCGTGGGGTCGGGTTCAATGCCTGCGTGAATGGCACGGGTGGCGAATCGCATAACAGGTCTCCTCACGACTGCGGGTTGAGAATCTGCGCCAGCGAGTGAACCAGGTCGTACTTGGTCAGCACCTCGTAGCGCCCGTCTTCGGTCAGCACCAGCACGGCGGTCTCGCGCTGGATGTGTTCGGTCAGCTCGTCCACGAAGGTATCGGGGCGCAGGATGGGCAGGGGTGGCTCCATCACCTCGCGCACCACGAACTGGCTCAGGTCGTGCCCCTGAAGTGCAAGGCGCATCACCGCATCTTCACGAATCACCCCAATCGGCACGCCCTCTTCAAACACGGGCAACTGCGACACATCCTGCGCATCCATCAGGCGGAAGGCGGTCAGCACCGTGTCGTGCGGATGCACCACAATCAGGTCGCGAATCGCGCCGCGCTTACGCTTGGCTTCAATCAAATCGCGGGCAGTGAGCTTCCCCTGCGGCTCGAAGCAGCGGTTCTCGCGGAGCCACTCGTCGTTGTAGACCTTGTTCAGCACGCGCATGCCCGAATCGGGCACAAGGAACACAATCAGGTCGTCGGGACCTGCCTGCTCGGCGACTTTGAGCGCGCCGTAGAGCGCCGCGCCCGTCGAGCCGCCCGCAAAAATGCCCTCCTCCCGTGCCAGCCGCCGCGCCCACAGGAAGCACTCGCAGTCGGTTACCTGAATCACATCGTCCAGCACCGAAAAGTCCATCGTGCTGGGGAAGATGTCCTCGCCGATGCCCTCCACAAGGTAAGGGTGCGCCTCCACCACCCGCTTGTGGTGGAAATAGTCGTAATACACGGAACCCACCGGGTCTACGCCGATAATCTTGATATTGGGATTTTTCTCTTTGAGATACCTGCCGACGCCTGTGAGCGTGCCGCCCGTACCCATCCCCGCCACGAAATGGGTGATGCGCCCTTCGGTGTCCTCCCAGATTTCAGGACCTGTGGTGAGGTAGTGCGCTTCGGGGTTGGCGGGGTTCTCGTACTGATTGGGGAAAAAGGCGTTCGGAATCTCTTCCGCCAGCTTGCGTGCGACGGAGTAGTAGCTGCGCGGGTCGTCGGGGGCGACAGCGGTGGGGCACACAATCACCTCCGCGCCCATCGCTTTGAGGGCGTTAATCTTCTCGCGCGACTGCTTATCGGTCGTGGTGAAGATGGTACGATAGCCGCGCAGGGCGGCAATCATGGCTAAGCCCATGCCCGTGTTGCCGGAGGTGCATTCGATGATCGTGCCGCCGGGTTTGAGCTTGCCTTCCTGTTCGGCGCGGAGAATCATCTGCCGGGCGATGCGGTCTTTCACGCTTCCGCCGGGGTTCATATACTCCAGTTTCGCGTAGATAGCAGGCTTCAGATGGCGCGTCAGTCGTTGCAGGCGTACTAACGGCGTTCTGCCGATGGCGTCTATCAGACTCTCGTATCGCATACGCTCCCGCTCCTCGTTGAGACTTGTGGAGAGTATACCCGCTCGCGGTCAGTTGCAACGCGACTGAATTGCGTTTCAGCAACGTTTTTTCGAACAGCCTCACAAGGGTTTGACATCAGGCGAAGTATAATTGCTGTAGCCCCCCGCACGACGGGCGCAGGACGGGGGAGCCCCGAAGGGAGGGATGATGATGCGACAGGACATTCGCAATCGGCTCTACGCGCTGATAGGGGCAGGTGTTGTGGGGTTAGCTGCAACTGCCAGCTGGTCGCAGTCCCTCACATGGTTAGGCACGCTGGGCGGCAGGGAAAGCACGGCTCTGGGTGTTTCAGAAAACGGTGTCGTTGTCGGCTGGGCGGACGACGCCAGCTATCGCACTCGCGCCTTTCGCTGGACGCGGGCGATGGGGATGCAGGACCTCGGTACGCTCGGCGGTACGGACAGCTGGGCTTACGGTGTTTCGGCAGATGGTAGGGTAATCGTCGGCGGGGCATATACGCCAGCGGTTATGGGCGTGCTTTTCGCTGGACGCAGACGACAGGGATACGAGATCTCGGCACGCTGGGCGGCGACATAAGCGAGGCTTTCGGTGTTTCGGCAGACGGCAGTGTGGTCGTCGGCGCGGAGGAAGACGCCAGCTACGAGTGGCGTGCCTTTCGCTGGACGCCAGCGGGCAGGATGGAAAACCTGAACCTTACCTATGCCCGCTTGCTCACGGATGGATCGGTGCTACTGGCAGCTCGCGCGATTAGCCCCGATGGGCGATACATTGTGGGGTACGGCTTGAACGCGCCGACAGGACGCATTGAGGCGTTTTTGCTGGATACAGTGCCTGAGCCTGCGAGTCTGATGGCGCTAAGCGCGGGTCTGGCGGGTCTGCTGGGGTTGCGTCGGCTAGTGCGGTAGTCCTCACTCCTTTTTACCCCCTCTCTCAAGGGTTTGGGAGCAAGGGTATTGAAAAGTCAAGTCCCCTGACCGTCTAAACCCGCTCATACGCCCTCCCATCCCGTATCCTCGCGTTCAACACCACCAACAACCGACGCGCCACCGCACACAACGCCACCTTCTTCGGTTTCCCCGACGCCACCAGCCGCTCGTACACCGCACGCCACCGCGCATCGTGCGCCACCGCCACCACCGCTGCCAAATACACCAACCGACGGGTACGGCGGGGCATACAGCGTGGCAAACTGCGCCAGCACCTGCGCGTCCACGCGGTCGGTCTTGAGGTTGCCCCGCAGGCTCTTGGCAAAATAACGGGCGCGCTGTGGGGGGACAATCACCACGGGAAAGCCTGCCCGTCGCAGGGTGTGAACCATGCCTTTTTCGTAGCCGCCCGCGCCTTCCAGCAGAACGCTGTGGACGGCGTAAGCTTGCAGGCTCTCGGCTAACTGTTGCCACGCAGCGGGTTGGTTGGGGAGGTCCCACGCTTGGGTGGTGGGATAGAGCGCAATCGCAAGGCAGTGCTTGCTCACATCGATGCCGACCCGGACGGTGGTTTGGTGCATGTTTGTGCCTCCTGTGGATGGATTTTGGGTATCCTGCGTTGACGAACCGTGCCCTGAACTTTCCCAACCTGGTGATGCGGGCTTGGTGGCCCGCCTGTATTAATTAGGCATCCCCACTCACGGGTACGGGAGCGACTGAAGGCTCTTGCGCCCAGCGAGGTGGCACGGAGCGGTTGAATCTGTTCTTGCGAGATGAAACTGACCTATGTTGGCTGGGGTGGCACACGCATCCTGCGCGTAGCCTTGGGTAAGATGTTTCCTCCACAGGGATACAGTATAGGCTGGCTTTGCTTGGTTCACCCCTCTGGATTCCCCCAGAATTCTTGACAGCCTCCGGGGCGTTTGAAAAACCGAGCGGCTGTGCATGTTACTCGCGTACGATAACATATACTTGCAGAGGATCCTTACCACACGCTTCCAGTACCCTAATCGCGTATTCCACCTTTTGCGGGGTGCTCGCATGGGTGCAAACGAACCAGGAGTTGACCTTTGAATACCGAGCAGGTTTTTCAAGATACACGCCTGACGGGATTACAACAGTTTTAATCCCGTTAGGAGGGATGAGACCTTGTTCATCTACATACTTTACGATTTCCACTAACATATCTTTGTAGGAGTCTACCGGAATCTCTTGGCGCCCAGGGAAATGGATATATCGGGGAGAGCCTTCCCATCCCGAGGCTAGCCGAATCTGAAGTTCCTTCAGGGAAATCGCCCCTTGAGGAAGGCCCGATTTTTGCCCCCTACCTCCTCTCCCCTGACTCTTTCGGGAACGCTTGCTGGAGGCTTCTGGTGGGATTATTCGTGGTATCCTTTCTACCGGAGAATACACAAGAGGCTTCCACAGGAGGAGCAAGTCCTGTGCAGTCTTGTAAGTATCAGAAGACAAGATTTTCAGTTCGAGGCGAGACACGAAAGCAGACTTCTTCAGTTCATAGAAATTCCATACATCACCGTTGGTACATACAAGAAAAGATACACCGAGCGCTTTACAATATGTAGCTGCTTGCTTCTGGGCGTTCTGTAAGGATGTGCCCAATGCTTTCGCCTCGATAACTACATGCGGTTTTCCTTGATGCATCAATACATAGTCCGCTTTGCCTGAATCTCTGGTAGGGTGCTCAATCCTCACTTCATCGGGATTCGAGACATCCCATTCTAACGCTCGGAGGATAGGGTCTATTAACCCATAGCGTGTTTGAAGCTCACTATCAGCATAGATCGGACTTTGTGCTTGGATTCGTACCTGCACAGTCGCAATCGCCTGTATGAGCGCCTGCATGTCTCGCCATCTCCTTGCGGTAAAAATATACCCTATACGGTACAAATGCAATCCGTTTGATGATACGGGTTTCAGATAGGTTTTCCGGCGGGCATGGCTCAGGAAAGAGCATACCTCAGTGCCATATAGTCTGCAAAAGGGCCAAGAAGCCCCGCTATGCCTTCTAACCCCCGCCATGCGGTACAATTGCTCCACGCTATGTTCCGCAAGATTCTGGTGGCAAATCGGGGCGAGATAGCCCTGCGAGTGATTCGTGCCTGTCGGGAGATGGGCATCGCGACGGTCGCGGTCTATTCGGAGGCGGACCGTGACGCGCTCCATGTGCAGATGGCGGATGAGGCGGTGTGCATCGGTCCGCCGCCCAGCGCCGAGAGCTATCTGAACATCCCGCATATTGTGATGGCGGCGCTGATGACAGGCGCCGAGGCGGTGCATCCGGGCTACGGCTATCTGTCGGAGCGCAGCAGTTTCGCCCGCGCGTGTGAGGCGCACGGCATCCGGTTCATTGGTCCGCCTGCGGAGGCAATCGCCAAAATGGGCGACAAGGCGCTGGCACGGGCGATAGCTGAGGAGGCAGGCGCGCCCGTACTGCCGGGCACACGCGAACCCATCCGCACCGAAGAGGAAGCCGTTCAGGCGGCGCGACAGATTGGCTTCCCCCTGCTGATCAAAGCCGCGGCAGGGGGCGGCGGACGCGGGATTCGCCTCGTGCGTGGTGAGGAAGACCTGATCCCCGCCCTGCGAATTGCGCAATCCGAAGCGCAGGCGGCGTTCGGCTCGCCCGATGTCTATCTGGAGACCTACATCCCCGAACCGCGCCATATTGAAGTGCAGATTCTGGCAGATTCACACGGCACGGTGTTGCACCTTTATGAGCGCGAATGCTCGCTCCAGACCCCGCGCCACCAGAAGATGATTGAGGAAGCGCCCGCGCCCAATCTGGACGACGCCACCCGTCGGGCGCTCGGCGAGGCGGCGGTCAAAGTCGCGCAGGCGGTCGGCTACCAGAACGCAGGCACAATTGAATTCCTGATGGATGGGGAAGGGCGGTTTTACTTCATCGAGATGAACACGCGCCTGCAGGTGGAGCATCCCGTAACGGAAGCCATCACGGGGATCGATATTGTGCAGTGGCAAATCCGAATCGCGGCGGGCGAGCGCCTGCCCTTCACGCAAGAGCAAATCCCAATCAATGGGCACGCGATTGAGGCGCGGCTCACCGCCGAGATTCCCGAACACGACTTCACCCCCTCCACGGGGCGCCTGAGCGAGTGGACGCCGCCGGGCGGTCCGGGCGTGCGCATCGATAGCCACCTCTACACGGGCTACAGTATTCCGCCCTACTATGACCCCCTGCTGGCGAAGATTATCGTGCATGCGCCCAATCGGGAGCAGGCGGTGGCACGACTGGAGCGCGCCCTGCACGAAGTGCGCATTCAGGGCGTGCAGACCAATCGCGATTTCCTGATCCGCCTGGTGCAGACGCCAGAGTTTCGGGCAGGGCGAGTCTCCACGCCGTTTGTGCCGCGCTTGCTGAAGGGCATGCTTCCCACAGGAGGGACGCGATGAAACCGCCACAGCGACGCATCGCACGGGAGTGGGCACTTCGGGCGCTCTACCAGATTGAGGTCGCCAACAAGTCGCCCGAAGAGGCGCTCGAAGAGGTGCTAAGCGTCGCCAATCTGGAGCCAGAGCATCAGGAGTATGTGCGCGACTTAGTACGCGGCGTCAGCACCCTGCACGCCACCGAGTTAGACCCTTTGATTGAGCAGTTTGCGAAGGGTTGGACGATTGACCGCATGGCGGTGATTGACCGCAACATTCTGCGAATTGCGGTGTACGAACTGCGCCACCACCCCCACACGCCTCCCGCTGTTGTGGTGAACGAAGCGGTTGAGCTGGCGAAGAAGTATAGCACGGCGCAATCAGGTAGGTTTGTAAACGGGGTGCTTGGAGGCGCACTGCGGCAGATGTTCCCGCAACAGGAAGAACCCTCCGAAGGAGAGGGCTAACGCCCCATCGAGCGGGCGATTTTTTCCATCTCCTCCTGCGGCAGGTCGCCGACGATACCGAACCAGTAGTCGCCGTCCTGCCAGAAGTACGCTCGAACGCGCCCTTTTGGAGGGCGGGGCGGCGCGCTGCCGCGCGGTTTGTAGGTCTGAAACAGCGTGAAGCGCCCCAGTGGGCTGGTGTAGCGGATTGCCACCAGCGGGTTCTCTTGCGGCTTGCGGCGGTGAACCAGAATCTGCTGCCGTTCGGTGTTGGGGGGCAGGTAGCCGGGCAGGCGAATGGGGAACCCTGCGGCGCGTTGTGCTTCCTCGATAGAGCGATAGGCAAGCTCAGCAAGTTTGCGCACCTCCACGCCTTCAGGCAGGCGGAACAGGTCGTCGCTCAGGCGGGGTGAGAAGTCTACCCTCACCACCTCGGTACGGATGACGCCGTCTGCAGGGCGTATCTGCATCTCGCGTTTCAGCACCAGCCCCGTTTCGCGGTCAATCCAGAGTTTCGCCTGCAAGGGGAACCGCCTGTCAGGACGCTCCCCAGGGCGGGGCGGGGGACCTGGCGCCACAGGACGCCCACGCGGCGGTATCGGGCGGTTAGGGCGCAGCGTTAGCACCACGCAGGAACGCCCCGCAACCGTTTCGTCGGGCAGAAACTCCGCGTTCAGAAAACCATTCTGCATAAGACGACTCGCCACTTCCAGCAGTTCGGAGGCGAGGTAGGGCATCTGGGGGATTTCGTAGGCGACTTTCTCGCCCGTGCGCCAGCGGAGCCACTGCCCCTGCCGATAGAGGAACACTTCGCCCTGACGCGCGGCAGGCTCCACCACCTCAATACGGATTGCCTGATCACCCCGACGCCAGAACCGCTCCCGAATCTGCTCGGTGCGGGCGCCCATCTGGAAGGTGTTCAGGCGCACGCCTGCGACGGTGAGGGTCTGCTCGGCTCGCAGGGCGCGCTGGAGCCAGCGCGCCGCGCTCTCCTGACCCCACGCGCTCCAGAGCAAACACCCCGCAAACACCAGCCAGAGCCTTCTCATCGTGTATACCCGGTGTTCACCCAGTACGAAGCGGCAGGCGTGGGCGACCACTCCGCCGTTTCCAGTGTCTCGTGGAGCTGCACGCACATCTCGGTGTAGTCGTCTGTGCCAACAGCGTCTGGCGGCAGGTTAGTGAGGTTTTTCTGAGGCTCGTTGTGGAACCAGAAGAATGCAATCAGCAACCCCAGTGCAGGCGCCAGCGCCAGAGGCTTCCAGCCCAGCCGCAGGCGCGGGCGGGCAGGCTTTGGCGACGCCTGTTGCAGGCGCGCCTGCAAGCGCTCCCTGAAGTCGGGCGCGGGGCGATAGCGCGGGAGCCGGCGCAACGCCTGAACCGTGTGTTGCGCCGATTCCCATACGCGCTGGCAGTGTTCACAGTGCGCCCTGTGCGCCTCGAACGCCGCACGCTCCGAGGCGGATAAGCGCCCCTCCAGATAGTCCCATACCTGCTTCTCAAAATGAGTGCAGTTCATACCGTTTCACCTCGTAAATACGCCGCCACTTTTTTCTGGATTTCCGAACGCGCCAGATGCAGGCGCGACTTCACCGTGCCCATCGGAATCCCCAGCGACTGTGAAATCTCCTCATAGCTTAAACCTTCCACATCGTACAATAGGAGCACGCTCTTCAATTTTGGCGAGAGGCTTTCCAGAGCGCGTTCCACCACCTCTTGCAGCTCCCTGTCCAGCACCGCCTGCATCGGGTCGGGCGTCTGCGTATCGGGGAACTCCCACTCTTCGGCTCCCTCGTCCGCCTCATCAGGATTGTCCTGATAAATCGAGACGGTTTTGACCCGGCGTTCCTGCTTGCGATAGTGGTCTATGCACAAATTATGCGCAATTCGGAACAGCCATGTGCTGAGGCTTGCCCTGCCATCGAAGCTGGGCAGCCCCTGATAAGCACGGAGGAACACTTCCTGAAGCACATCCTCGGCGTCGTGTGGGTTGCCCAGCATGCGCACGATGTAGTTATACAGTTTATCGGCGTACAGGTTCACAATCTGGTCAAACGCCGATTCATCCTGCTGTTTCGCTCGCTCGATGAGCTGGGTCTCCGCCGAGATGGTCTCCAAGCAGCCGCTCCTCCACAAGTAGGATACCGAATCGCGTGCCATTTTGGTTCCTGTACCTATAGACGCAACAAAGAGGTGAGAGTTCAGCGTTTACTGGAGCAGAGCAGGAAACCCGCAATTCCGGGCGAATCGGAGCCAGCGATGGAAGAGATTACTGCAGAGTTCACGCGCGAAGAGCTTTTGCCAATGCCTGACGAGCCGTTGCGTGTCCTGCCGCGCATCAAACTCGCAGTGCGGTCGGAAATCGGGCTGGTGCGCGAGAATAACGAAGATAAGTTTGACTTCTACGAGCCTGACGAGCCAGAGCTGCTGGCGGCGCGGGGCAGTGCCTATGTCGTGTGCGACGGCATGGGCGGGCATAACGCGGGACAGATTGCCAGCGAGCTGGCGGCGCGCCAGTTCCTGTATGCCTACTATCATCACGGCGGTGAAGCGCAGGAATGTGCGCATCGGGCGGTGCTACAGGCGCACCAGTATATCGCCGACATGGCGCGGAAAATTCCCTCTCGCCGGGATATGGGCACGACCCTGACCGCCCTGATTCTGCGTCAGGACACGGGTATGCTGGTGCATGTGGGCGACAGTCGCTGCTATCGGTTGCGTGGCGAGGAGTTTCAGCAGCTCTCGCGCGACCACACGCTGGTAGCGCAGTGGGTGGAGCAGGGGATTCTCACCCCCGAAGCTGCGCGGTTCCATCCCTACAAAAATGTGATTCGGCAGGCGGTGGGAGTCGTGGGCGAGGGCGAAACGCTGGAACCCGATATTGAGAGCTTCCCGATTCAGGTGGGTGATGTGTACCTGCTCTGCTCCGACGGGTTGACCGACATGGTTCCCGACGAGGTGATTGAGCAGATTCTCAAAACCGAGCCGCCCAGCCGCGCCGCATGGAAACTGTTAGACCGCGCCCTTGCCGAAGGAGGGCAAGACAATATCACGGTCGCCATAATCAAAGTGCTGGAACTGGTGGCGCCTGAGGCGGGGTATCATACAGAGGGGTGAAAGAACGGTGGCAACCACTGCCCAAACGGTGCGACGCAAGCGGCGCTACACGGAAGAAGACCTGAAGCGTCTTCCCCGGGATGGCTACAAATATGAACTGGTGAACGGGAGGATACGGCAAGTGCCCACAGGTGGACGGCATGGCGAACTCGGCGCGGGGCTTACGGCTCGACTCTGGAACCATGTGCGGCGCTGGGCGAAGGTGTACGACTCCAGCACAGGGTTCCGCATGAACTCAGGCAACATCCGTAGCCCCGATGTGTCGGTCTTGCGCAAGGAACGGCTTGAAGGGGGTAAATCCCCAGAAGACTTTATCAACGGCGCGCCCGATCTGGCGGTGGAGATCGTTTCGCCTTCGGAGCGTCCTGCGGAGATTTATGCGAAGCTGGGGGAGTATTTTGAGTCGGGGGCGCAGGAGGTGTGGCTGATTTTTCCAGAGCGCAAGCAGGTGCATCGCTACACGCCGTCGTTGCAGGTGCAGGTGCTGAACGAGAACGAGGTGCTGACCACGCCACTGTTGCCTGACTTTGAGCTGTCCCTCCGCGAGCTGTTCGAGGAGGCGTGAAGCATGCGGAAAGACGAGGAGCGCTACACCCATGAAGAGGTGCAGGAGATTCTGCGGATTGCCATGCAGCAGCGCAAAGATACCTTCAGCGTGCAGGAGATAGAGTCCGTCGGGCGCGAGGTCGGCATCGAGCCAGAGGCTGTTCATACCGCGATTGAGCGCTACCGCCAGATTCGCGAAGAAGAACAGCGCTTGCTGGAGCAGGAGCGAATCGCCCAGGAACAGAACCGCGTTTTCTGGCAGCACGCCGGTAACCAGCTCCTTTACGCGGCGATACTCCTTGTGCTTTTTCTGGCAGGAGTGATGTGCGTCATGGGGAGCTTCGTCTCGCACAGTGAACGCACGATGAAGCGCGCCATGCCCAGAACCGCCCAACCTGAACCCATTATCATCCCGCTCCCACAGCCCAGTCAGGAGGAAATGCATCGTCTTCAGCAGGAAGCCCTGCGTCGACAATTGGAAAATGCCACCCCAGGGCGGTAGTGGGTCATGGGTATAAACTGAGCGCTTGACCTGCAATTCGCGGTTGTCCGTTCTCCAGCCAGAGGGGCAGAGCAGCGAGCGACCGAATCCCCTCACGCCCTACCTCGGCTTGCAGGAGGAGCGCCCTGCGGCTCAGCGCGGAGCGCGGCGTGTGAACGAAGTTGCCCACGCTGTAGAGAATGTGGGTCTTGCCCATGCGCGCATAGCCCTGCACCACATGGGGGTGGTGCCCCACAATCAGGTCTACCCCTGCCTGTGCGAGCCGTCGCGCAATCCGCTGCTGTTTCGCGTTAGGCTGGGTTTTGCCCTCATCGCCCCAGTGGGGGATGGTAATCAGCACATCGGCTTGCTGGCGCGCCTCGCGGATTCGGGGCATGAGCATTTCCAGTGTCGCCACGCCCGCGCGTTTCACCCCCGCAGGAAAGCCGCGCGGCACCACCGCTGTGAAGCAGAAAATCGCAACCCGCACGCGCCCATCGTCCAGATAGACAGGGGTACTGGCGTCGCTCGCATCATACCCTGCGCCTGCCCACCACACGCCCGCACGACGAAGGTGGTGGAAGGTCTCCTGCAAAGCCTCCACGCCGAAGTCCACCGAGTGATTATTGCCCAGCGAGACCATCGGGATTCCTGCCCGGCGGAGCGTTGCTGCCAGTTCAGGCGGCGCACGGAAGGTGTATTCTTTGTCCATCGGCGTGCCCACCATGGCGATGCAGCCCTCCATGTTGGCGACCACCCAGTCGCAGGCGCGGAGCGCAGGAGCAACCGCTTCGAACAGGAAGGGCATCCCACGCAGGCGCACGACCTGCTGGATGCCCTTGCCAAAAATAATATCGCCTGCGAACGCGAGGCGCATACACTATCGGCGCGTGCCCACCCGCTGCTTGAGATAATCCTCGAGGTAGACCTTGCCGTTCTGGACGGTATTCATCACCTTCGCCAGCACGCCCTCCAGCTGAGTTAGCACCTCGTAGGCGTACTCGTCTGCGCCCTGCCGAATCTCATGGGCTTGCTGGCGCGCCGATTCGATCATCTCCTGTGCCTGCGCGGTGGCGATGCGGTAGACCTCTTCCTGACTCAGCATGCGCTTTTGTTCAGCGCGGGCGTGTTCTAAAATCTGTTCCGCTTTGCGGCGCGCCTGCTCAATAATCTGGCGTGCCTGCTCCTGCGCCTGCTCCAGCGTGAGTTGCGCCTGATGTTGCGCCCCGCCGACCAGGCGATTCGTCTCACGCAATACGCGCTCCGCTTTGTCTATGTCCGAGGGCAGGTGCGCCCGAATCTGCTGGACGAGATTCAGGCACTCGCCTTTGTTGAGACCAACCACAATCGGACCGAAACTGCGCGCCTTTTCCAGAGCCGTATCCAGTTCGTTCAGCCACTTACGAATGGTGATTACATCCGTGTTCATCGTTGTGTCCTCCCCTGCGCGTGTAAGTCAGAGGTTCGTCGCAGGTGTCGCCTCTCCTGCCGATTCGGCGGCGAATCGCTGGGTTAATCGAGCATGCACATTGGGGGGCACGAGCTGGCTCACATCCCCGCCCAGCCGCGCCACCTCCTTGACAATAGAGGATGAGAGAAATGCATACTGCTGGTGAGTCATCAGGAAGCAGGTGTCCACTTCGGGCGCGAGCTGGCGGTTCATGCTCGCCATCTGGAACTCGTACTCGAAATCGGAGACCGCCCGCAGCCCACGCACAATCGCACACGCGCCCACCGACTGCGCAAAACGCGCCAGCAACCCCTGAAGAGGCACGACACGCACATTCGGCAGGTGCTGACAACATTCTTGAAGCATCGCCACACGCTCTTCAAGGGTAAAGAGGGGCTTTTTCTGGGCATTGACGGCGACGGCGACAATCAGCTCATCGAACAGGCGGGCGGCGCGGCTAATGATGTCCAGATGCCCCAGCGTCGGGGGGTCAAAACTGCCGGGATACACGGCACGCCGTACCTCACCTGCGCCTGCTGCCATCGTGCGCTAAAGTATACCTCACCTCTGGGCTTGACGGCATAAATCGGCATAAGCGCAGGTCTTGCAATGCGTGCCCGGAGTAGGAGTTATCCCTACCTGCTGCAGCCGCTCAATCAGAAACTCCAGCTCGGTGCGCAGCTTCTGAAAAGCGTCCTGCCACTCGCGCTCCGTCATGTGGATCACGCAATCGCGCGGGCTACCCTCCCATTCGCCTGCCCGAAACCGCTGAATCAGGGTCTGCTCGTAGGTCACAAATCGCACGCGCCTGCCAGCGGTCAGGTGATCATATGCCAGCACGAGGTGTTGCACATTGCGCGCTCGGCGCACTACATCGGCATACAGCAAGCCCTGAAGGGTGCGCGCCTCCACGAGGTCGGGCTTGCTCGGCGTTGCGCCGAGTTTGTAATCAATCACCATCGCCACGCCGTCCTGACCCCAGTCGATACGGTCTATCACGCCGCAAATCCGAATCTCCTGTCCATTCCGCAGGCGGTAGCGGGCAGGCTGGGGGCTGTCGGAAGCACCGCTCGCCACGCGCTCATACTCGTCGTCTGACTCAGCCGTTGCGGTTCCGAACGCCCACTCCAGTTTGGCAGGGCGCAACTGAAACTGCTGCTGATAGCGAGGCTCCCGCTGGGCGAAGAGTGTTAGCAGACGCGTCGCATACGCCTCCAGCACCTGCAGCTGCCAGTGCGTGAGGTCAAACGGGTCGTCGTTCAGTAACTCTTGCAGAATGGCTTGCATGCGTTCCGCCCACGCCTGCGGGTCAGCGGGGGTTCGCTCCTCTCGCAGGGCGCGATAAAGCGTGCGGTGAACCGCCGTGCCGATGTCGGTCAGCTGCAGTCCCCTGCGGGGCGGATGCACCTTCAGGATGTAGCGGCACAGATGCTGGAAGGGACATCGCGCCAGCGTTTCCAGCTCCGAAACCGAAAACTCGCGATTCACATTCGCCACGCGCTGGCGATGCTGCTGGGAGCGCAAGATAGGAGTCGGCTCGGCATACTCCAAGCCGTTCTGGAGCAGGCGGTCGTAAGGGTGAAGCGGGGCTTCGGGTGTGAACTGCTCCACCCGATAGAGTCGGGTTTCAGCATGCGGAATCTGCTGGAGGTAGAAAGAGGGAAGCGCCTCGCTATCGTTCTGGGTGCGGGGATAGGTAAGGTAGAGCCGCTGGCTGGCGGCGGCGCAGGCGCGATAGAAAAGCATCGGCTCGCCTGCCTGATATTCCGAGCGCGTGGGCAAGTAGAGGCGAGGCTCTAAAGGAAGCAGTGCCTCACGCAAGGCGAGGCGCTCTTCCTCGCGCAAAAAGGGGTCATCGGGATGGCGGCGGGGCACCACGCCCTCCAGCACCTGAAGCACAAACACCACCTCGCCCCGCATCAAATCCGCATGCTCCATCGGAAGCACCAGCACACCCTCGCGAGAACCGTATGCCCGGGTGTAATCCGCGCCCGTGCAGAGCCGTTCCAGCCACTCCACGGCTTGCGTCAGGGGCATCGCCTGCAGCGTTTCAGCGTGCGCTTGCGCCAGCTCCAGCAACTTTTCAAAGTCAGGGGCAGGCACGCCTGCCTCATGGAACAGGAGCGTTAGCCCCTCCAACCCGCTGTAGAAGTCGGTGCGGAGCGTTTCTCGGAGCGCGACCAGTTTCTGCAGAATCTCTCCGACCGTTGCAGTGTGGGCGTGCCGTGTATGGGCGTTGACGAGCCACCGATCGCTGGGCGCGTTCTGGGGGCGCAGGGCGTGCAAAAGGCGCATCGCATTCGCGTCCAGCCCGAAGCGCGGCTGTGCCAGCCATGCGAGAAATTCTGCCCCCGTGCGCATCCCCGCAAGCAGCCGCAACCCCTCCAGCACCGACTGCACCGTCCGCGAGCGCAATAGTGGCAGGCTGACCTCGGCTGTGTACGGAATCCCGTAGCGCGTGAAAAAAGTGTCCAGATACTCAATCAACCCCGCAGGCTGACGCACCAGCACCCGAATAGACGAAAACGGAACCCCCTCGCGGTGGAGGTTCAGAATCTCGCGGGCGACGCTTTCCACTTCCGTAAGAGGGTTTGGCGTGCTGAAAATGGTTGGGTGAGGGTCATGGGGCGATTCGTCGCTTGCGAGCGAGACGGTCTTGAGACTCATCTGCTGCTGAAGCCGCGCCAGCAACCGCTGGCTGGGGGCGAAGCGTTCGGGATTGGCTCTGTCGTAGAGCAACGCCAGCGCAAGCTCCATTCGCGCGTCCAGCGCTTTGAGAATTTCCAGCTCCACGGCGGTGAAGTCCGTGAAGCCTATCAGCAATACTTTCAGCGGAGCAGTGGAGGACAACTCGCGGAGCGCCGCGGCAGCCTGCCACCACTGCTCGGCGGGGTCAACAAGTTCCAGCCTGTGAAGCTCTACACGCCACGCCCGCCACAGAGCCGCCAGCTCTTCGGTTTTGCGGAGCCACTCCTCGCGCAGGTCGGTTTCGGTATCATCAAAGCGTGTGGCAGCGAGCCGTCCGCCTTTCTCCAGCAGGTCGGGGGTCAGCGCATCCATCCCCCAACGCACGAGCTGATGCACCAGCTGCTGGTGGAATCGGGGCATGTGGCGCACCTTGCCGAAGTAGCTCTCGCGTTTCAGCACTCGCTCGCAGGCGCGCGCCATCGCGAACACCAGCCGCTCAGAAAGGGTTCCCAAACTGGCAGGGAGCAGGCAATACTTCGTGAGAAAAGTGTTCCAGTCTACGGCATCGCTTCGGAAGTAGACTGGCGTCTTGGGTGCTACCAGCAGACACGAATCGCCGAGGTCGCCCAGCGCGCCGTTCACGAGCGCATGCTGGGGACAGCCCAGATAGACTTTCATGATTGCTCCCAGAGTTTCAGCACCACCTGCAGCGGGGCATCGGTGCGAATCGAGTTGCCGCTGTGGTGAACCCCCGATGCTTTATAGCCCTGCGCCCGCAGGAACCGAATCGCGGCGCGTGTGGAGGGCACAGAGCGGTCTAACCTGTCCGCAAGGGTGGACAAATTATAGACAATCGGCAGCTCGTCCAGCTCTTTCTGCAGGCGTGCGATGAAGCGCTTGGTCGGCTCAAAGTAGTCTTCGTGCGCTGCCCTGAACATCGCGCCCAGAAATGCATGGTCGTGCAGGGGACCCGTCCAGAGCGGTCCCACCCAGCGAATCGTGGTGGAGGAGTTCCACTCGTAATTCACGGGCGCGGGCACGCCTGCCATCGCGGTGCGGTATTCGCCATCAGGCATTTGCACGATAAAGCCGAGATTTTCGATAGAGAACCCGCGCGTGCCCTTGAACACACGCAGTAGCACCCGCCAGCAGTAGCCATCGAACACGCTGAACAGCGGCACGGCGTGCATGTTGGCTTGCACCAGCCGCCGCATCAGAAACCCCACGAGAATCCGCAAGCCGAACTCGTGGCATTCACGCCCCAGCGCCGAAACCGCATCGTAAGACTTGAGCGATTCGCCGCGCTGAGCGCCACATAACACAGGCGCGTCGGTTGCCGTTACATAAAATAACCCTTCCCAGCGAATGACCCCCTGCACGAAGGGTACATAGGGCGCAGGCGTGCCGAAGGGGTCTAAGTCAACCCAGTCGAATCGGCGCTCTTCGAGGTAGAAGCGCGAGAGCAGGCGTTGTGCCAGCTCGTTATGAAGTTCCACGCGCGGGTCGTCGCCCACATGCTGCCGGAGAACGCTGAACGACTCGTAGTTTGCATCGTTCACCACCATTCGGGCGACAGGGGCTTCGGTGAGGTAGCGTTTACTGCGTAGCCCGGCGCCAGCCATCAGCTCCAGCACTTCGAGGGGGCGTTCCAGGCGTTCCGCCTCTACGCGCATCGCCAGCACGCCCAGATCGCGCCCCAGCTTCGCCCGCGGATTGTAAAACACATGCTGGCTCCGGGGCAGGTGGAACTCAGCCGCGCCCTCTTTATAAACCTCTACCGCCATAGGGAGTTAATTATACGCGATGGGGTCGAGCCTTTCCAACGACGCTGCGCCGCCCTTAACTCGGTTCCGAAATTTGGCGCTCTGTAGGGGCAAATTAGGACTTAAGTCCCTACACGAACGAACGCCAGAGATATACATTAACACAGCAGAAGGAGGCAACGCGTATGTGGAAACGAGAGGTAGCATACGCAAACGAGCAGTGTCGAGACCGCTGGAACAAGGTCGCGTTGCGACTGGTAAGCGTGGTCGTGATTAGTCTGGGCTGCGGGCTGTGGGCTGGCGCCCAGAACCGCCCCGATATTGTGTGGGCGCGCGGCGGCAGTGTCGGTGATTTTCTCTCGCTGAGCATCTGGCGCGCCCCCGACGGAGAACAGTACCTTGCTGCTGGCAACAACGATGACACTGTGAAGATCTGGCGTTTGTCGGATGGGCTACTGGTGCGTACCTTGACGGGGCACACGAACGATGTATGGGCGGTCGCTTTTTCGCCTGACGGAAGCGTGCTTGCTTCAGGCAGTGCAGACAGAACCGTGCGCCTGTGGGACCTCGCCCGTGGCACATCTCGTACCTTGACTGGGCACACGGATACCGTGCGTGCAATGGCGTTCTCTCCGAATGGTCGGACTCTCGCTACAGCAAGCTGGGACCGCACGGTCCGCCTCTGGAATCTGGCGACTGGCGCCTCAACCACGCTGACGGGGCATACCACGGCATTGACGGGGGTCGCCTTCTCACCAAATGGGAATTATCTGGCTTCATGCGCAGGAAGCGAAATCAGGATATGGACTGCTACTGGCACCTTCGTTGCCTCGATAAACTCTCCCAGCGCCGTGGATACAGTCGCCTTCTCTCCGAACGGAGCCTTGCTTGCAGGAGCCTGCGCTGACGGCGCGGTACGAATATGGGACTTTTCTACACGAGAACTGCGCCACACCCTTTACGGTCACTTGTCCAACGCAGTTTCTGTGCGCTTTTCCAGAGATGGGCGATATCTCTTCAGTTCCAGTCTGGATAGAACGGTCAAAATGTGGGACCTGAATGCGAACCCTCCCCAAGTAGTGCGCGCTTTTGTGGGGCACACCGACTGGGTCAATCCGATTGTGCTGTCTCATAACGACGAGTATCTGATCTCAGGCAGCTACGACAACACGATACGCCAGTGGCGCGTATCGGACGGTGCGCAGGTGCGCGTGCTGACCGCTCACACCAACTGGGTTTGGTCTGTGGCGTTTTCACCCGACGGTCAGTATCTGGCTTCAGGCAGCCACGACTTCACCATCAAACTGTGGCGTGTTTCCGACGGCGCCCTGCAGGCAGTGTACCAGTATCCCGATCGGATTGATGGGATTGCTTTCTCCCCTGATGGTCGATACCTCGTGGCAGGGTGCCGCGACGGAAATGTGTATGTGCTTCACCTTGCCACCGGCAATTTAGTGCCTCTCTCAGGGCACACGAGCGCCTACATCTTTACGATCGCTTCTCATGGGCAATACTTTGCCTCCGCCTCTGGGGAAGCCATCCTCTGGGACTGGGACACGCTCAGTGCAGTGGGAACTTTCGCTGTTCCTAATAATCACCTCTGGTCGGTGGCAATCTCGCCTGATGGGAATCTTCTGGCTATTGGTCCCTATTTCCCCTATGACAGCGCCATTCGCCTGTTCCAGCTTCCCAGCGGCACGCTCCAGGCAACGCTTTCGGGACACTCGAGCACTGTCATGTCGCTGGATTTCTCACCAAACGGTCAAACTCTGGCTTCCGCCAGCTGGGACAACACGATTCGCCTGTGGGACCTGCAGAGTCAGCAGGGGGTACGCACGCTAACAGGGCAGACGGCGCTCTATTCTGTGGACTTTAGCCAGGATGGACGCTACTTGATGTCGGGCAGCAGCGGCGACCGCACGGTTCGGTTCTGGAGGGTAGCCGATGGCGAGCAGGCGCTTATCTACGACGATGAGATGGGGCTGGGCGTGCTCTGCGTCCGATTCTCGCCCGATGGACGATACTTCGCGTACAGTCGTCGCGACGGTACTGTGGTGCTGGCACGCAACCCATTCATTCCAGGCGATGTGAACGAAGACGGCTGCATAGACGACGCCGACTTGCTGGCGGTTCTTTTTGCCTTCGGGCAGACGGGTTCCGGCTTGGCGGAGGATGTCAACGGGGACGGCGTAGTAGACGACGCCGACCTGCTGACCGTCCTGTTCGCCTTCGGAACGGGGTGTTAGCCCCAAAAGAACCGCAAAACGGGAACGCCCAAAAGGGCGTTCCCGTTTGTAAAGGCTTCTCCCGAATCTTTACCGCACGCTCTGCACCAGCATGGTGAAGGCTTCGGGGTCGTGAACCGCCATCTCAGCGAGCTGTTTGCGGTTCAGCTCGATACCTTTCTCATGCAGGGCGTGGATAAACTCGTTATAGCGGATGCCGTGGGCGCGGCATGCGGCGCTGATTCGGGTAATCCACAGTCGGCGAAAATCGCGTTTGCGCTGGCGTCGGTCGCGGAAAGCGTAATGCAGGGATTTCATCACCTGCTCGTGCGCCTTGCGGAACAGGCGACTTTTCGCGCCGTAGTAGCCTTCCGCGCGCTTGAGCAACTTCTTATGGCGCCGACGAGTAACGGTTCCACCTTTGACACGCATCGTTCGGTTCCTCCTTCGTTATCTGCCTGCGAGTAAGCGGTTCACACGGCGATACTCGCCCTTGAAGAGCTCATCTTCCAGGTCCAGTCGCCGCTTGCGCGCGGGCGATTTACTCAGGAACAGGTGGCTGTTCCCGGCTTTCTTGTGCATCAGTTTGCCCGTTGCTGTCCGCTTGAACCGCTTGGCTGCGGTCTTGCTCGTCTTCATTTTTGGCATTGCTTGGCGTGCCTCCTTCCGATGTCGGTTTCGGTTCAGGACGGGCAGGTTTCTTTTTGGGCGCGATAATCATCACCATCTGGCGCCCGTCCATCACCGGCGCTTTTTCAATAACGCCGTAGTCCTGCAGGGCGTCGGCGAACTTTTTCAGTAGCGCCTCGGCAACCTGCGGTCGCCCAAACTCACGGCTTCGGAAAATGACGACGAATTTTACCTTATCGCCATCTTCCAGAAACTCGGTCGCGTTGCGAATTTTGGTCTCGATGTCGTGGGCGCCGATACTGGGGCGCAGGCGGATGGTTTTCACATCGCCGCCTTTCTGTTTCTTCTTCGCCTCTTTGGCGAGCTTTTCTTGCTGGTAGCGATACCGCCCGTAGTCCAGAATGCGGCACACAGGCGGGTTCGCGTTCGGCGCCACTTCCACCAGGTCCAGCCCGCGCTCTTCTGCTATCTTCAGGGCGCGACGAATGTGCATTACGCCCAGCTGCTTGCCGTCGACATCAATCACCCGCACCTCGCGGGCTCGGATGCGGTTGTTGATTCTCAGTTCCTTCTGAATGGCTGTGTCACCCTCGCTTTTGGTTTTGTGGGCAAGAGTATACCCTATTCCGCCAGCGCGTAGCCAATATGGCGCACCAGCTCCTCGTGAACCCCCTCGCCAAAGCCTTCCACGGCGTAGCGCACCACACCTTTCTTATCCACCACATACATGGTGGGGTAGGCTTTGACGCGGTATTTTTGCTGAACTTCCGCCTGGTTGGAGGGCACGCAAACGGTGTAGGTCATTTTCATCTCCTCGACAAAGGCACGCACCTCCTGAGGGGTGCCTGAATCGAGCGCGACCCCGACCACCACCAAGCCCTTGTCGCGGTACTTGTTGTGCAACTCCTCCAGATAGGGGATTGCGGCGCGGCACGGACCGCACCATGTCGCCCAGAAGTCCACGAGGTAGACCTTATCCTGTTTTCCGCCGAGTTTGACTTCTTTGCCATTCAGGTCGGTGAGTTTGATCTCCGGGAACTTTTGCCCGCGGCGCAGCTGCGCACCCCCGTTGACCGTCAACAGGAGCACCGCAATCGCCAGTAGTACCAACGGCAACGCATAGCGTTTCATAAGAGACCTCCTGTGCAATTATACCCTATCCTTGCAAACGGGTACAACTTTAGCATGCGCTGGACGGACGAACAGCTGGAGGCGATTCGCCACCGCATCGGGCGCCTTGCCGTAACCGCAGGCGCGGGTTCGGGAAAGACGGGCGTGCTGACAGAGCGCTTCGTGCATCTGGTGCATGCGCACGGCGTCAACCCCGAATCGATTTTAACCATCACTTTCACCCGCGCCGCCACCGCCGAGATGAAGGTACGCATCATCCAGAAACTGGAGCGTCTGGGGTTGCACGATGCACGCCAGCGCATCGAGAGCGCGTATATCCACACAGTGCATGCGCTCTGCCGTCGGCTCCTGCAGGAAAACCCTTTTGAAGCGGGGATTGAACCAGAGCCGTCGGTGCTGCCCGCGCCCGCCGCACGCCAGCTCAGCCGCGAAGCGTTCCACCTCGCCTTGGAATCGCAACTCCAGAGCCTCGCAGGCGAGGAAAAAGACGCCCTCACCGGGCTGATTGGCGCCCACCTGAGCCTCACCCCCGGACGCCAGGACCCGCTGGAAGCCCTCTATCAGGCGGTCAAGCATTTGACAGACACCGCACGCCATCAGGGACTAACGCTGGAAGAAATGCACGCGTGGGCAGCGCGGTTCCCTCAAAACCCCTTTGAACCACTGGTCGCATTTCTGCAGAGGCAAATATCCCACATGCAGTCCCCGCCGCCCGTCGAGTCGCTGGAGGCAATTCATAGATGGCTGGAGAACGCCCAGAGAAGCGCCTCAAGCGCGGAAACACAAAGCCGTATTGCAAGCCTGTTGAGTCTTGTGGGGCGCGTTGAGGAAAGAAAAGAGTTTCAGGCACACCGTATGGCGCACGCACTGCTGCGCCTGAGCTGCGCCTATCTGGAGCATTACGAACAGCTTAAGGAGCGAACCGGTGTGCTGGACTTTGACGATATGCAGATTCGTGCGCTCAAGCTGCTCCGCGAGTCGGCGACCGTGCGCCACCGCTATCAGCGCCTGTTCCGCTATGTGCTGGTGGACGAAACACAGGATATTGACCCCCTGCAGGCGCAGATTATTGACCTGCTCTCGCAGGGGGGCAACCTGATGGTGGTGGGCGATGTGCAGCAGTCCATTTATGGCTTTCGGCACGCCGACCCAAGCGTATTCCAGCGCTGGCAACATCAGGCGCGTTCAGACCCGAACGGCAAACTGGTGTTGCTCCAAGCCAATTTCCGCTCGCATCCCGATATTCTGGCATTTGTGGAGAAGGTGCTTCAGCCAAAATGGAAGGACGGCTTTGTGCGCCTGACGCCGATGCGCTCCTTGCAAGCGTCTCTTTCGCAAACGCCGCGAGTGCAGGTCTGGTATCGCAAGAATCGCGACTCCAGCAGTGAAGCCCAGCAGGTCGCCGCTACCATTCGGGAGTGGGTGGAGCGCCAGTCGCTGCCGGTTCACGACCCCGAAACGGGCGAGGTGCGCCCTGCGGAGTATCGCGATTTCGCGCTCCTGTTCCGTCAGTTCACCCATGTTCAGGACTACGAAACGCAGTTTCAGGCGATGGGTGTTCCCTATTTTGTGGTGGGAGGTGGGCGCGGCTACTGGCTCCAGTACGAAGTGCGCGATATGGCGAACCTCATGCGGATATTGAGCGATAGCCAGGACGAAGTGGCACTCTTGAGCGTGTTGCGCTCGCCGCTGGTGGGGCTGAGTCTGGACGGGCTGATGAGTCTGGTGCTGGAATCCCAAACGCGGGACGAGCCACTGCTGTCGGTGGTATTGAATGCGCCAGAAATCAGTTTAGACCCTGACGACGCCGAGAATCTGGCGCGGTTTGTGGGTTGGTTCGTGCCCTTGATGCAGGCGGTGGGGCGCGAGTCGGTCGGCTGGATTATGGCGCGTGCGCTGGAATATTCCGCCTACGAGGCGAAACTGCTTGGGTTACCGCGTGGCAGGCAGATGGTCGCGAATGTGCGCAAACTGCTGGCGCTTGCTTTAGAGCAGCCAACGCTCACGCCTGCCCAGTTCGCCGAGCAGCTCGATATGATGCACCGCACCGAGCAGCAGGAAGGGCATGCCCCCACTTACGAGGAGACCGCGAATGTCGTGCGGTTTTACACTGTGCATGGCGCGAAAGGGCTGGAATTTCCTGTGGTGTTTCTGGTGGATACCGCCTATCGTCCGCGCCAGCGGGACAGCGCGGTGTTGACCGAGCCACGCGAGCGACTGCTGGGCATGCGCCTCCGTGTTCCAGACTCCGCCCAGCCTTATGAGAGCCTGTTCTACACCTTGCTACTTGAAGAGCGCAAAAAGCAGGAAGAGGCAGAGGAGCTGCGCGCGCTCTATGTGGCGCTCACGCGCGCCCGCGACTACCTGATTGTCTGCCTCAGCCACAGCCAGAGCAACGAGTGGTCCCGGGCGCTGGCAGGCGCGCTGGCAGAAACGCTCAACAAGCGTCAGACGCGCTTCACACTCCCGAACGGAGGCTGGGGGCAGATGGTCTATTGCGAAGAGTGAAGCACTTCGTGCCCAGCCGTGAGCGCCGCCTGCCACACCTGCTGAAACGGAACCCCATGCTCACGGGCAAGGCGGGCGCAGTCCTCGTATTCCGGGGCGGAGTGCAAAATCCGCTCGCCATCTCGCGCCAATTTGATTCGCACCGTGCCATAGGGGGTCTGCACCTCGCGAATTTCGCGCTGGAGGCATCGGCGATGGAGCAGGCTGTAGCGCACGCCCAGCGTCGGCGTCTCGGTGAGCAGAAGATTCATCAGGGCGTCGGCGCGGTCGGGCGGCGCAAGCAGAGTCATCAAGACGCCGGGGCGGTTCTTTTTCATCTGCACGGGCGTCAGGAAAGCGTCCAGCGCGCCCTGCGCCAGCGCCTGCTCCAGCACATAGCCCATCAGCTGGGGCGTGGCGTCGTCAAGGTGGGTCTCAATCTGCACGACGCTCTGCCAGTTGCCCTGCGCATCCTGCACGCCATACGATTCGCCCAGAAACAGGCGCAACAGGTTGGGCAAAGGACGCACCGCCTGACCTGTGCCATAACCGACCGCTTCCCAGCGCATGGGGGGTTGAACCCCAAACTCGCTGGCGAGCGTGACGGCAAGCGCCGCGCCTGTGGGCGTTACGGTTTCGCCCGTTATTGGGATGCCGTAGGTGGGAACCCCGTACAGCAGTTCCACCACAGCAGGCGCGGGTAGGGGCAGGTTGCCGTGCGCCGCGCTCACGAACCCGCGTCCCATCGGCAACGGCGAGCAGATCACATGCTCCACACCCAGCCGCTCCAGCGCCCAGCATGTGCCCACCACATCCAGAATCGCATCCACCGCGCCCACCTCATGAAAATGCACGCGATCGGGCGTTGTGCCATGCACCCGCGCCTCCGCTTCCGCCAGCCGCGTGAAGACCGCCATCGCGCGGGCTTTGACGGTCTCGCTCAAAGGGGCGTTCCCAATAATCTCCACCACATCGCTGAGGTGGCGGTGCGGTTGCTCTTTGGAGACTCGAATCTGCACGCGCCGTGCGAAAACCGCGTCCACCTCCACGCGCTCGGAGTGCCACTCCCATCCTGAAACAGGCAACGCGCGTAAAGTTGCCACCAGTTCCGATTCGGGGGCTCCAACCTCAATCAGCGCGGCGAGCATCATGTCGCCCGCAATCCCACCGATACTGTCTATGTAGAGCGTTCGCACGCCTCTTCGATTTCGTGTCGCTTTGCTCCTGTCCTGCAGGGGCTATCAGCCATCAGATAAAAACAGGTACACTACTGGTGGAGGTTAAACCCATGAAACGAATTCTGTTGTTGACGAGCGCGTTCGTAGTGCTGGCGCTGGGAATCCCCAGCCATGCTCAGACCCTCAAGGAAGGGGATACACCGCCCCCCATCAAAGTCGCCAAGTGGATTAAGGGCGAACCTGTTACCGAGTTCCGCAAAGACCATGTGTATGTCGTCGAGTTCTGGGCGACATGGTGCGGACCGTGCCGCCAGAGCATTCCGCACCTGACCGAGTTAGCCAAAAAACATCAGGGCAAAGTCACCATCATCGGCGTGAGTGTATGGGAGCGCGTGCCCATAGAAGAGGTGGAGAAGTTCGTGCGCAACATGGGCAAGAAAATGAACTACACGGTTGCGGCGGACGACTCGGAGCGCACGATGGCGAAAACATGGATGGAAGCCGCCCAGCAAAGGGGTATTCCCACTGCCTTCGTGATTGCAGGGGGACGCATCGTCTGGATCGGACACCCCATGGCGATGGACGAGCCGCTGGAGGAGATCCTCAAAGGCACTTTCAACTGGCAGGAGGCGGCTCGAAAGCGTCAGGAAGCAGAAAAGCGCGAGGCGCTGATTGAAGAGGCGCTGCAAGGTATTCAGAAACTGGTTCAGCAGCGTAAATTCGGCGAAGCGGTCGCCGAGCTGGATAAGTTCCTTGAGAAGCACCCCGACCTGCGCGCCGAACTGGCATTCTTCCGCTTTAACCTGCTGATTCGCCACGACGAGTCGCAGGCTTACGCCTACGCACGCCAGCTGCTGGAAGGTGAGGGGAAAGAGAACCCCTTCCTGTTGAACGCGGTTGCGTGGACGATTGCCGCGGGCAGCCCGGATTTGCAACTGAAACAGCCTGACTACGCGCTCGCCGTGCAGATTGCCGAGCGCGCCGTCCAGCTCAGAAAGGATGACCCGAACATTCTCGACACGCTCGCCTATGCCTACTTCAAGAAGGGCGAAATCGCAAAAGCGATTGAAACCCAGCGCAAGGCGGTCGCCCTCGCCGAGAAAGACCCGCAGTTTGACCGCGAAACTCTCAACGAAATGCGCGAGCGTCTCGCACAGTTCGAAAAAGCCAGCCAGCAACCGAAATAATCGAAATCTTTCGGGTACAATACGCTTCTGGAGGTGAACGAAGCGTGCCAGACACGCTGGCGCACCCGAACTGGGAGGAGTGGCTGAACACACTGGGGCAGGCAACTCCTCCCGACAGGGTGATCGAAAACGCGCTGCACTGGCTCTTAGAGCGAACAGGCGCACAGACCGCCTTTCTGATCCTGCCCGATACAACGGGGGAGTGGATCGATATTGCCCACGCCGTCGGTGCCGAAGCGGAAGCCCTGAAGGGACTCCGCCTGCGCCCCACCGAAACCCTGCTTGAGTCGACTCTCACCCTCGGCACGACCTGGTGGTACGAAGCCACGACATCCCAGACAACGCCCATCATCCTGCGCAAACCCGTCGGAGGCATTCGCACAGGTCTTGCCGTGCCCCTTCCGGGCATCCCGCTCAGTGCGCTTGGCGTGCTGAACCGCGCGGAACCCTTTACCGAAACGGAGCAGCAGATTCTGGTGTCGCTCGCTCCTGTGCTGAGTGTGCTGGTCCGCTATCAGGACTCCTGCGCTCACGAGCAGACTCAGGCGCGGATGCTCGCATGGTTCACGCGGCTTCCTCATCTGATTGGGGCAGACCCCAGCTTGCAGAACGCGCTGAACACGGTCGCCTCCGCGATGCAGGCGCTCGGCAGTGCAGGGGGCGGGATCTGGCTCTACAACGACGAGCGTACCGTATTGCTGAACGCCATCCGATTCGGCGCCCATCCGCTCCCCGATGTGCTGCTGGGGCTGGAACTCCCTCAGGGCTGGGACATGCGCGTCTCGGAGATGGTTCGGGACGGGCGCGCCCTGGTGGTGGTGCCGCTGCGCCTTGCGGAGCAGAAGGTGCTGGGCTTCCTCTCGCTCCTGCTCCCGCTGGAGGAGCCAACGCTCGCCGAGTGGCTGGAAGCCATCGCAGGGCATTTCGCGCTGGTGATTCACCACGCCCTGCTTTACGAGCAGACCGCACGCCGCGCACGCCAGCTGAGCCAGCTCTACGAACTCTCTCTCAAGTTGGGCGAGACCTATACCCCGCTGGAGGTGCTGAATGAGGTGGTGGTCGCCGCCCGCGCGCTTGTGCCCCATGATGTGGCGGTGGTCTATGTGCCTGACCCTCAGGACACCGAGCGCCTGCTGCCCACGCTGGTGATGCCCGCCAACGATGCGCTCTGGAACCATTTCCCCCACCGCCAGCACAGCCTGCCCGGTTATGTTTATAGCTTCGCGACGCCGCTCAGCGCGCCCGACCTCAGCGAGAACCCCCATAACCGCAAGGAGCCGCTGCCCAGCCAGTTCATCTCCGCACTCGCAGTCCCGCTGCAGGTGGCGGACCGTCTCTACGGCGTGCTGATGGTGCTGACCGAGACGCCCCGCGATTTTGCGCTGGCGGAAGCCGAACTGCTGTTCACGCTCGCCAACACGGGCGCCCTCCGCCTGCACGACCTCCAGCAACGCATCCATGCGTAAGCCCAGCCTTAGCCCCACCAAAATCACCACCTACCTCACCTGCAAGGTGAAATATTACTGGGCGTACCTCACTCCCTATGGCAAATGGATGAAGCGCCCGAACGCCGCGCTCTCGCTGGGCGCAAACCTGCACCGCGTGCTTCAAGCGTTTCATGAGCTGGGCGGTGCAGAAACCCTTTCCGAAGCGCAAACCCGCACCCTGCTGGAGCAGCTCTGGAGCCACGAGGGCTTTGCAACTCCCCACGAAAGCGAGCAACACAAACAGATTGGCGAGACCCTCCTGCAAAACTATTACCAGACGCAGGCAGAGCAACCTTCCGAAGCCCGATTGCTGTTCACCGAGCGGCTCCTGCGCAAAGATATGGGCGAGTTTGTGCTGATTGGGCGAATCGACCGCGTGGACGAGTACCCCGACGGCACGCTGGAGATTATTGACTACAAAAGCGGACGCAAGCATCTTACCCCAGAGCAAGTGCAGGACGATATTGCACTCCACTGCTACGCGCTGCTGTTACGCGAACTCTATCCCGAGCGCCCGCTCCGAATCGCGATTTATGCCTTGCAAATTGGCGAAAAGCTCAGCCTGCCTGTAGAACAAGATACCCTTGACGAGTTTGCGACCCTCATTCACGACCTCGGGGTGCAGATTCTAACCGAAGACTACTCAGCGATTGTGCCTGAACCGTTTGAAGCATGTGAGGGGTGCGAGTTTCTTGAGCTCTGTCAGCGCCATTTCTGGCGCGACCGTATGGGGTAGACTTAACTTATGCAGTTTCAGTCGCTGGGGGTATTGCTCTGGTTTTTGCCGGTGGCGGCGTTTATCATCTTTCTTTACCTGCTCAAGGTGCGCCGTCGGGAGATTCGTGTGCCCGCGCGTTTCCTCTGGCCCACGATTACGACCGATGTGCGTGCGAATGCCCTCTTCCAGAAGCTGCGCCCGAACCTGCTGCTGTTTCTGCAGTTGTTGATTGCGTTTCTGTTGCTTGCCGCTCTGGCGCGTCCCATGATTCAGGCAAGGGGGCTACCGGGGCAATCCGTGATTGTGGTGGATGCCTCTGCCAGTATGGGCGCAGTAGAAAACGGCAAGTCGCGTTTTGAGCGTGCGCGGGAACGCCTGCGGGCACTGGTGCGCGAACTGAACCCCGGCGAGCAGGTTGCCATTATTGAAGCAGGAGCGCAGGTGCGTGTGGCTGCTTCCCTGACTGCGGATAAGCAACGGCTCTACAGCGCGATAGACAGCCTGCAGCTCACAGATACGGCGGGCAACATCGACGAAGCGTTGCGCCTTGCCAGCGCGCTGGTCGGCAAGAATCAGAGCGGGCGCATTATTCTGCTTTCAGATGGCGCGTTCCCGCCAGTAAGTGATTTCTCGCCCGGAAATGCGCAGCTCATATATGAGTCACTGGGCGCAACACGCGAGAATGTTGCCATCACCGCGATGGATGTGCAACCGCGTGCGGAGGGCTACGAGTGGTTCGTCGCCCTGCGCAACTTCGGCGCGTCCGAAGCCTCAGGCGTTCTCGAGTTCTATTCGGGGGGCAAGCTCATCGATGCGCGGCAGATTAAAATCGCGCCCGGGCAGACTCTGGCGCAGACTTTGCGTGCCCGCCAGCTTGCCGAACCGCTGGAAGCACGCCTGAACATAGACGACGCGCTCGCCAGCGATAACCGCGCCTACCGCGTGGGGATTACCGAACAAACGCGCCGTGTGCTGATTGTGGGCGAGGGCAACTTCTTTCTGGAGCGCGCGCTCGCCCTGGAGCCGAATGTGGAGGTGAACAAAGCGCCCAGCGTGCCCGAATCGGAGCGGGGTCAGCGCGTCGGCGATAGCCAGTATGACCTGATTATTTTTGACAACGCACCGCCTGTGCCCGTCAAGGCGCGCGCGGTGATGGTCGTTCGGGCGCAGGGCGGACCAATTGCGAAACTCTCCGGGCAGGTCAAAACGCCCCGCATCGCCGTCTGGGAAAAGGAGCATCCTCTGTTGCGGTATGTGGAGCTGGCGCCCGTGCTGATTGATAACACGCCGCGCCTGGAGCCTGCCCCATGGGCAAAAGTGATCGCGGAAAGCCAGCAAACCCCGCTGATTGTGGCAGGCGAACATGCGGGCAGGCGCTGGGTGGGCATCGGCTGGAACCTGCTGGAGTCCGATTTTCCCCTTCAACCCGCTTTTCCCATCTTTATCGGAAACCTGCTCAAGTGGGCAACGGGCGAGCAGGGTGGCACACAGGGTTTCACGGTGCGCACGGGCACACCCTTCAGCGTGAATGTGCCGCCCGATGAAACGCGTCTGACCCTGACAGGACCCGACTCGCAAAAGCAAGAGTTTCCCGTGAACGAAGGCACGCTGATTGTGCCCGGATTGCCGCGTGTGGGGCTTTACACGCTTCAGGGCAACAAAGTGCGCATCCCGGTTGGGGGCAACCTGTTCAATACCGACGAGTCGGATATTGCGCCGCGCCAGACGATTCAGCTGGGTGGGCGCACGGTGCAGGCGCAGGGGCAGATGTTCACCCTGCGCGACCTGTGGCGCCCGATTGTGCTTCTCATGCTGGCAATCCTGATGCTGGAGTGGTGGGTGTTTGTCAAGCGCTCGTAGTGTTCGTTGCACCGTTGTGAAGCACTTGCTGGCATGAGCCTGCGCCCCCCCGCTTAGCGCCGCGGGTCGTAGCGGTCTATCGTGCCATCGGGTGTCCATGTCTGCTCAAACTTATACCACTTCGCATGCCCATCCACGAAGGTGTAGTTTGCCCCGCCGCTATGCCAGCGCATCGCCAGCTCCTGTTCTGGCTCAATGTAATACACGCTGCTACATTCGTTAGGATAGCGCCATGCCCCCGGGTGATAATGGTCCGCACCCGCGCTGAGGTTCTCTCTCATCTCCGCGATGTAAATCACATTCGCGGGCGAGACGATAGAGGCAAGGCTGTTATAGCCCAGACAATCGGGCAAGCCAGTAATATTGGGCAGCATCCAGAAGTTCGTGCCGTAGGAAGTGCGGCGCTTTGTTTGCTGTCCGGGCAGGGGCGCGTCCCAGTTGCGGCTGGGGTCGCTGGGACAGCGGTAGAGCAGTTTCGTGCGCGTGTACGGCTCCAGCGTGAAAAGCCACACCCAGCTCGCGCCCGAACCCGTGTGGCTGTCCAGCGGAAAACGCTCGTCATAGTCCTGCAGATACATCTGCACCGCCATGCCCATCTGGCGCATATTCGAGAGACACATCGTCTGGCGCCCCTTTTCCCGCGCCTGCGCAAACACGGGAAACAGAATTGCCGCCAGAATCGCGATAATGGCGATTACGACCAGCAGTTCTATCAATGTAAACGCTTTGCGCATCATGTTTCACCTCGCTTTGGGGCGCCCCCGTCCCCTGAACAAGGGAACAGGGGCGCATCCACGCACCCGATTCAGAGCGAAATCACCTGATCGGGTGGGTTGTCTGCCAGAGCGCGGTACAGGTCCGGGAAACACCCGACCTGCACGCCCTCCACTGTGCCTGCAGGGTGGCATTCCGCAGGTTGCGTGCGCCCTTCGCCAGAAGTATCACACCAGCGTGGTGAACCCTTCGCCAGATGGCGCTCCAGGGCGCACATGTCGCACATCATCAGCAGAATCCCCTTCTCGCGGGCGATTTTGGCTAACCGCTCCCCAATCGGATGACCCTGCTGTAGCGCATACACATTGTCGTCAAAGAAGAACATCCCGACCACCTCCACCCCGTGCGTTCCAGCCTCAAGCTGGGGCAGAATCATCTGCCCCAGCTTGTAGGACGCGGCACGGGGAGAGATAAAGACATAGGCGACTTTCATGCGATGCGCCTCCGCAAGCGACGGCGAACCCCCAGCACAAGCAGTCCTGCTCCCAGCACGGTCAACGACGCTGGCTCCGGCACGAACTCCAGCGTGTAGACCACCGAGCTGCCCACTGCGTTGCCGTCCCAATCCAGCGCGTTCACCAGCTCGAACTGGAACAGGAGCAGGTTATCGTGGTCGGGCAGGGTCGTGCTGGCGAAGATGACATGCTGGTGTACGGCTTCCGGGTTGCTGGGGTCGTACTCCAGCGTCCACACGCCGGGCGCGCCGACGCCAAAGATGGGGTCTGTTTCACCCTCCACAACCCCGAACAGCCCGTCCGAGATAAACACCTGCCGTATCGTGACGCGGCGCAGCTGCGGGTGAGACATCCCCTCCTCGGTGTAAAAGTCCCAGCCTACATCTACGCCAAAACGCCCGGGCAACAGCTCCTCGAAGGTCAACTCCAGCTTATACGGCGGCTCGGCGAGCTCGTGCGGTTCAATTACCGCGGCAGAACCGTCGAGAACACCGAGATGAATATCGCCCTCATGGTCGTGGTCATGCTGGGCGAACGAAACGCTCAACAGCGCAGTCAGCGCCATCATCAGTCCGAAAGTCAGCCACTGCTTCCTCATCATTACCTCCTCTTTCAGTGTGCTTTAAGGTTGATAGCCTTCGCCTGTGGCGCCGAAGTTGAACAGCACCACGAGCAAGTCGGCGTCGTCCACTATGCCATCGCCGTTCACATCGGCAGGCGTCTCGCCCGCCTGCCCGAAGACGAACAGCACAGCGAGCAAATCAGCGTCGTCGATCAGGTCGTCGTTGTTCACATCCCCTGTGGTTGTGAACTCCCAGTTGATTTCGTGCGCGCCGCTGAGGGTGAACCCCGCGATTTTGCGCGAGAGGTGCCCCTCCAGCTTCGCCACGATATCGAAAGTGCCCGACTGGGCGAAGCCCACCATGTAGTCGTAAATCGCGTCGGGGTTGGGGGGCAGAGACTGCTGGGCGAGGGTACTTCCGTTCTGGCGTATCGTGACGGTCAACATCCGCCGATACGGGTTCCCCTGATATGCCGAGTTGATATTCACCGCGCCGTAGAGCCGTTGCGGCGAACCAGCGACCATGTAAACACGGTACACCCACTCCATATCGCCGAGTGGGCTACCGTCGCGGGCGCGGGCGTTGATGGCACGCACATCCCACACATAAACACCGGGCGTATTTGCCGCGAACAGCAGATGATGGTGTGGGGTGCCCAGCGTCGGCAAGTCAAAGTAGTTCGGGCAGCCCGAATCGCAGAAAACGGTGCCAATCCCGGAGCGGGTCGCCTGAATACCAGGCGTCTTCCACACCTGCTGCACGCGACAGGACTGCAACTGGGCAAGCCCCGTGCTGGGGTCAAAGTAGAAATCCAGTCCGACATCCAGAATGTAGCGCCCCAGCACGGACGACATCTGGCGCACGGGATGAGGCACGGGCTGCACAACCGTTGCCCGCCCCGCCTGAGCGCCGAACAGCAGGTCGTTCTCATGCTGGGCAGCGCCCACGAACACACAACTGCCAATAAGAGCGATAGCGAACCATCGCATTTTCGGAAACCTCCTGATGTTGCATGTTGACACTCGCGCCTGACGCGCGACAAGACACCGGGAAATGAGAGCGAAGATACCTGCGAGACTCAGACTCCTGCCCGTGTGAGGGGCATACAATCTCGCAGGGAAGTTTCAGAGGCGATTAGCAGGGCGGGGCACGGGGGATGAGAGGTTTCAGAGGAACAGAAAACAACTCCGCAACGCAATCCGCAACAACCTGTAACGGCTCAGAGAGTGCAGGAAGCGCAAGGGCTTTAAGACTCTGCTGAAGAGGGCTGTCGGGTTGCGCCGGAGCTTTCTGGAGCGTACACACGAAACAGTCGCTCGACGGCTCCAGCGGATGGTGCGTCAGCGGGTGCAACACGAAGCCCGCCAGCCAGGCGAGCATCAGCACCACCAGACTCCACACCGCAAAACGCCGTGCGCGCTGACGCATCGCCTCGATTATACCCCCTCGCACCAGCGCCGCGCGTTTTTGGAGAATTTGGGGGGAATTTTGCCCCCAATTTGCCCTTAAATTCCCCTTAACCCCTTGACAAACGCCCCATGGATGTGGTATAATATCTGCGTCGTTGGGGAAACCCGACGGCGCTCGCCCGAGTGCAGTCAGGATGCCCTGCTGTCGGGAGCCGAGCGGCAGTTCTTCCAGAGCCGTTGCGCCGGCAGCGGCGATGGAGAAAGATGCCAATCGGAGTAATGCGAGTCAGCCTGCGCCCCAGTTAGGCGGCTCGTAAGCGGCAGATAGGAACTGCGTTCAGACAGACCGTTCCCTCAGAAGAGGGGGCAGGAGACCTCAGGATCGGGGGCAACCTCGGTCAAGGCTCCGAAGCTGTACAGCACGGTCTGTACCCGCAGAACCGAAAAGGCGCCCTGAACCAGCACTCGGGCTTTTTCCTTTTCGGGTATCATGAACTCGAAGCCACAGGAGGTGCAACCATGCAAAACACACTCAAGACTGTGCGTGACTTCCGCTCCGATAAGTTCTTTGTAACCTCGCTCTACCTCAGTCTGACCCCTCAGGAACGCGCGACACGCCCCCCAATGTATCAAACGCGACTCAAAACCCTCCAGAACCAGCTCCGCCACTGGCTGGACGACCACCCGATGGACCCCGACGCCCGCGAATCGGTAGAGCAGGACTTCAAGCGCATGATGGATTTTATCGATGAGCCCAAAAACCTGCTGGGCGAGAACTCGCTCCCCGTGCGCGGGATTGCTCTCTTCTCCTGCTCCGCAGAAGGCTTGTTTGAGGCGGTGCGACTGCCCTATGTGGAGCGCAACACCCTCGTGGTGGACAAAACCCCCTACATCCGCCGACTGTTCGCTGTGGAAGCCGATTTTGGGGTCAATCTCGTGGCGGTCTTTGACCATCGCGATGCGCACTTTTATCAGGTGGACATCCACGGCATTCAGGAACTGGAATCGTTCCGCTTCTCTCGCGATAGGGAAGTGTTGCCCCCGGGTGTGTATGGGGTCCGCACCCCGGCAGGCATGCGGGCGTTGCACGGGATGGGCGAGCGCAATGTGCAGATGCTCAAGCAGCATGAGCAGCAGCAACACCTGCGCCATATTGCAGATACCTTGCTTCAGTTGAGGCGTACCCATCCGTTCGATCGCCTGCTGATTGCCGCTCCAGACGACTTAGCCAGCGCGTTTCCAACTTACCTGCACGACTATGTACGCCGTACCTTCGCAGGCACAATCGCGGCGCACGATAAGATGCCTGTCAATCAGCTTTACGAGCGCGTGCTGGACAAAATTCTGGAGCTGGATCGCGAGCAGGAGAAGCGACTCCTGCAAGAGTTTAACGAAAGCATTCCTCATCTGGCGATGTCGGGCATAGACCCCGTGCTGAAGGCGCTGGAGTGGGGCAATGTGCGCGTGCTGCTCTATGACACGGACTACTCGGTGCCCGGTTGTGTGTACTATCCGTCGGGACTGCTCGGCTTATATCCGGAACACGCGCCCGAAGGCACCGAAATGATATGGATGCTGCCCGATATTGTGGACACCGTAGTGGAGCGGGCGCTGGAGCAGGGTGCCCAGATCGAGGCAGTTCACTCCCCCGAAGCGAAGGCGGAGATTCACGGTGTGAGCGCCATCCTGCGCTACCCGATGAGCGTGGGGGAGAGTGCAGAGTAGGACGCCGAATCTCTCTGGGAGGACTCACCCGCACATAGGCGAACAATAAAATAGGGGGTATCACGATGGGGCAATATCGTGTGATGAGCCTTCTGGGATGGTGCCTTCTGCTTATTGCCGCAGGGTGGTGTCAGAATCGCCCTGATGTCCTCTGGATTGCGGGAGGGCACGCAATCGGCGTGAGTCATGTCGCCTTTTCCCCTGATGGGCAGTATATTGCCTCAGTCAGTTCAAGAGATTCCACTCTCAAAGTCTGGCGTGTTGCGGATGGGCAGCTGCTCTACACCTTCCGTGAAGCGGATGGGGCATACGCTGTTGCCTTCTCGCCCGACGGGCGGTTTCTGGCGGTCGGCGTGGCGGGGTCGTCCTTCACACCCCAGACACTCCTGATACGCCGGGCTTCGGATGGCGCACTCGTGCGCACCTTCACGGGGCATCAGGGCTGGACGCAAGCGGTTGCCTTCTCTCCCGATGGACAAGTGCTTATATCGGGCGGAGCCGACGGGCTGGTGCGAGTCTGGAACCTCACCGACGGCACGCAACTTCGCTCCCTCTCTGCGCATCCGACCACGCTAACGGTTGCTTACTCTCCCATGGGAACCCACATCGCCTCTGGCGGCGACGACTCGACAGTGAAAATCTACTCCACCGCCGCATGGAGCCTCCTGCGCACGCTCACAGGGCACACAGGCGCGGTAACAGGCGTCGCCTTCGCACCCAGTGGGCAAATCCTCGCCTCAGGCAGCACCGACGGCACGATTCGGGTGTGGAATGTGTCCAATGGAAGCCTGATCCGCACGATAAGCGCCTCCCTGCCTGTGTATGCGGTTGCTTTCTCACCTGATGGTCAGTACCTTGCGGGCGCGTTAGCCAGTGGTGGGGTCAGCCTCTGGAATGCAAGCAGTGGCGCCCTTGTACGGCAGATTAACGCCCACACAGGAATTGCGTTCAGCCTCGCTTTCTCGGGGGACAGCCTGCGCTTCGTGTCAGGCGGGGAAGACGGCATACGGCTCTGGCGCGTGTCGGACGGGTCTCCCCTGCGCACCTTCACGACTCATACCCATGAAATCCGTGCGGTTGCCCTGTCTTCGGACGGGCAGTATGTGGCTTCGGCGAGTCTGGATCGCACGGTTCGGCTCTGGCGTGCCGCAAATGGTCAGCCTGTACGCGCCTTCAGGGGACATACAGACGGCGTGTTGACCGTTGCGTTCGCTCCGAATGGGCAGCTGCTGGCTTCGGGTGGGCTGGACAGAACCGTGCGGCTCTGGGAAGTCAACAGCGGCGCGCTGGCAGCAACCCTGAGCGGACATACAAATCGCGTGACCTCCGTGCTGTTTATGCCTTCCGGTGACTTTCTCGTTTCCGGGAGCTGGGATGGAACCCTGCGCATGTGGCATGTGCCCTCCCAAAGCCTTGTGAATGCCATCAACCTGAATTTCTGGATTAATGAGATTACCTTGCTGCCCGATGGACAGCATGTGATTGCCGTTGGCAGTGGGCATATAGCGGTTGTGAACCCGCTCACGGGTCATATACTGACATATCAGTATACAGGTGAAGTCAGCTACTGTGTGGCACTCACGCACGCGACACAGCGGATTGCTATCGGGACTTCGGAATTGAGCAGCCTGATAGTCCTGTTACGCCTGAGCGATTTTACCTTCGAGAGCGCCTTATCGGGGCACATCGGGGGGGTTCATACTGTGGCGTCCTACGGGAAGTACCTTGTCTCGGGCGGGGGATCAGATGCGGCGATTCGTTTCTGGCGCGCCGATACCAGTATGGAGCTGGAACTCTACGACACAGAAACGGGCAACGGGATTATGGCAGTCCGTTTCGCTCCCAACGGACGCGCTCTCGCCGTCGGACGCAAGGACGCCACACTGATGTTGATACGCAATCCCTTCTGGCAGCAGGGCGATGCCGATGGAAATGGCTGTGTGGACGATGCCGACTTGCTTATGGTACTGTTTCAGTTCGGCGAGTCTGGGGAAAGCCTACCAGCAGATATGAATGAGGACGGATTGATTGACGACGCAGACCTGTTGAGCGTGCTGTTCCACTTCGGAAACGGGTGCAGCGCATAAAAGGGGACAAGCCCCTCTGCTGAAGCGGAGCAGAGGGGCTGAACGATTTCAGAACCGATAGCCCACCGTCACGGAAAGCCCGCTCGCGCGGTCGTTGTTCGGTCCGAAACGGTCGGTGATGTCGTAGTTCACCTCAACGCTGTAGTACTCGTTGACCCAGTAGGTCAGCCCGATGCGCCCGCCGAACACATTCTCGCTGGGACCCGTGGTGTCCACCACATACAGCCCGGCGCCCAGGCGGATTTGCCACTTGCTGTCAGTGTCGGCGACGGGGCGCTCATACACCTGCGTGAACAGCAGGCTCGTGATGGTGCCCCGCGAGCCACCCGTTTGATGTGTGAACAGGTCTACGCTCAATTCGGTGGCGTCGCTGCTTAACAGGGAAATGCCCGCGGTTTCGTAAGTCAACCCGATGGCGAACCATGTCTTATTGAAGTTCTGCAGGTCCACATCGGACGGGAAAAACGCGCCTGCTCGCGCCCGCAACGCGCCCTCTTCAAACTGGGCGACAGCGGGCACGCTCAGCAGGGCAGTCAGCGCCGAAAGCGCACTCCAGCACATCCATCGTTTCATCATTCGTTTACCTCCATGTGATTTTGGCACAGGGGCGTCGGTTCGCCTTTTCCCACTGTTTTCCTGCCAAATTCGCCCGATTTTCGCCCGTTGGCTGTCCGGTTTTGGCGCGTTTTTGAGTCTAATTGGGGTGGAAGACCTCTGCAAGGGGTGCTTCCACAGGGCGAAATAACGAGATTGTAGGCGGCACTGGGCTTTGATCCTCCTTTCGACAGTGTCGCCCATTTTTTTATTTCAGGCGCGATTTCACCTCCTCCAGTAATCCGGTCATCATGTCCATCGTGAGCAATCCCGTGTAGGTGTTGCGTGCGCTGGGGTGATAGCTCGCTGCCAGAAATTTACCATCCGTCAGCTCGTAAATGGCGCCGTGCTGAAAAGTGGGGCGCGCTTGTGGAGGAAGCAGGTTCTCCATTCGCGCCAGCCGCACACACGCGGAAAACGCAATCTGCCCCAGCGCCAGCATCCCCTGCAGATTCGGCATAAGCCGATAGGTCGCCTTGAGAAAGGGAAAACAGCTCGCCTGCTCTTCGGGGGTCGGCTTGTTGTCGGGCGGGGCGCAGTGAACGGCGGCGGTAATCAGCGCGTCTCGCAGGGTGAGACCATCGTCGCGCGAAACCGAGGTAGGCTGGTTCGCAAACCCTGCTCGATAAAGCGCCTCAAACAGAAAGTTGCCCGATGCATCGCCTGTGAAGATGCGCCCTGTGCGGTTGCCCCCGTGTGCCGCAGGCGCCAGCCCCACAATCAGCAACCGCCCCTGAGGGTCGCCAAAATTGGGCACAGGCTTGCCCCAATAGACCTCCTCGCGAAAGGCGCGACGCTTGCGCTGTGCCACTTCCTCACAGTAGCGGCGCAACCGCTCACAGCGCGTGCAACCCACAATCGCCTCCTGAAGCGCTTCCCAGTCCATCGGCGAAAAGATACCTCACGGAAAACCCCGTAAAATTGCTTGTTTTTCCCGATTGCAGGGCGCCAGACCGCCGCTTTCGAGAGGAAATGTGCTATAATATGGGTGAGGATCAATTGCCCCTGCAGTCTCTGATTTTCGCCCTGTGAAGTAATGCATGCCCCCGCTATGGGGGCTTCGTGTGAGAATACGATTTCTCACACAGGCTGTGGGTGAGTTCTCTCGCCCACTTCCCAATAACGAAGAGGAGGCACATGCAATGAAGCAAACGGTGAAATGGAGCATGCTGGCTTGTGCCGCGGCTTGGATAACGGCAAGCGCATCGGCGCAGACGATTGACGGCACACGCGACGCTATTTACGGTTCACCCATCGTCGTGCAGGACACCCCGACGGGGTTCGGCGATAGCAATCTGGGGCAGGTAGACTACGCCAACGGCTCCGAACTGGACGCCGCCTATGTGTATGTGGACATGACAGGGCAGACCCTCTACCTGTTCCTCGCAGGCAACCTCGAATCGAACTTCAACAAGCTGGAAATCTTCTTTGACACGGTTGCGGGTGGACAGAACCGACTGCGGGGCGATAACTCTAATGTGGACTTCAATGGCTTGAACCGCATGGGCGATGACGGCACCGGCAACGGACTGACCTTCGACTCAGGGTTCGAAGCCGACTACTGGATTGGTATCACGGGCGGCGGCTCGCCTTATGCCCTCTACGCGAACTGGGCTCAGCTGCTGACCGGGGGCGGCGGACCGGGATATTATCTCGGCACGACAAGCGCCGCAAGCGATGGAACCCTAACGGGCGGTACTAACCCCGATGGTATTCGGGTCACTATCAACAACAGCAACACGGGAGGCGTCACCAGCTCTACTGCTGACCCGATTGACGCCGCCGCTGTGACCACAGGCGTGGAGCTCGCCATCCCCTTCTCGGCGATTGGCATTTCGGGCGCGACCGTGATTAAAATCTCCGCCTTCATCAACGGCTCAGGGCACGACTACCTCTCCAACCAGGTGCTGGGAGGTGTGGGCGGACTGGGCAATCTCGGTGAGCCGCGCAATGTGAACTTTGCGAATATTGCGGGCGATCAGTTCTTCACCGTTGTTGTGCCAGAGCCTGCCAGCCTGCTGGCGCTCGGTGCTGGCTTGACCGCCCTCGCTTTGCGCCGACGCCGACGCTAAGCCTTGCTTGCATCACCCTCACCTCCCGCGGCGGTTCCCTGCGTCTCAGGGAACCGCCGTCTATTTGAGGTACACTCATGCGAGCGAAAGGAGCCGCTATGCGAATCTCTCCGTTTTTGCGAGCGAGCCAGTTGGTGATGCTCAGCCTGTTGCTCATCGCAGGCTGGGCGACCGAACTGCGCGTGATGAGCTGGAACATCGGGCGCGCGATTGGCGCGAACAATCCCAACGACGCCCAGCAACCCTATGTCGCCAAAATCTGGAACTATTTCCGTCCCGATGTGATTCTCTTGCACGAAGTCGGGGGCAACACCCGCGGCTGGAACGCGCTTAATCAGGAAAGCGCGCTGGATAATTTTATTCGCGCCAACCTGACCTATCTCGGCGCGAACCCTCAGCGGAATGTGAACTACTATCTGTATGTGAATCGGCTCTCGGATGGGTGGATCAGCTCAGCGATTGTGAGCCGCTACCCCCTTGTTTCCGCGACGGATGTGTCCATCGGCTCGCCCAACCGTGGGCTGACCATCGGGTTTGTGGATGTGCCGGGCACGAACGGCGTGGGCTTTTTCGGGGCGCACTTCAAGGCAGGCGGCTACACCACCGACGCCGAGAAACGCCAGACGAATGCGGAGCAGGCACGCGCCCATGTGAACCGCTGGCGCTACCAGAACCGACGCTCCGCCTATCTCTTTGGGGGCGACCTGAACGAAAACGAAGACCCCGACCTGAACTCGCTCTATGATATTGGCGCACTCTTACCCGACGGGCGCGTCTATAACCCCATCAGCACGGTGCAGTCCGCCCGTTTGCGCGACCATGTGCCCACCGACGGGCTGGGCGGCAAGCGTACCTATAAGATTTCCAGCCGCAACTCCGACCTGGATCAGCGTTTTGATTATCTCTTCACCTCCGCCGATGAGCCGGGGCGCGACAGGATTCGCGTGCTGGAGGCGCGTATCTTCAACACACGGCGCATGAGCGAGCTTCCAGACGGCTTTGAAATTACGGATAGCCAGAACGCCTCCGACCATGCGCCCGTGTTTCTGCGCATCCAGATTGACCGCTGGCACACGCGCCCCGACGGCTCAGGCTACTGGGTTCCCGAACCCAGCAGCTGGCTGATTCTGTTGGGACTGTCGGGGGCGCTGCTCATCAGGCGACGCCGCTGATTTATCAGTCCGCAGTCAAGCCTCGTGAACTCGCAAGTACGCCGTTGGGGTTTCCTGAATCCCCTCCGTGAGGTTCCTTAAAGGGGTAGGTTTTTTTCATGCCTCCCCGAAAGAGCGACGGCTAAAGCCGTTCCTACTAAACAAAGCCAGCCTTCGCTGACTAAATTAGCCGACGCAGGTCGGCTTCGTTTTATAGGAACGGCTTCAGCCGTCAGGGCGGAGGCGTTCCCCAACAGGCTTCAGGAGCGCATAAAACGGTACCCCTCAAAAAAACCACCCTATTGAGAATCTTGCGGAGGGGGGCAATTCACGAACTCTAACCTCCCAGTTGGTATAAAATCCCCCCTCCGAAGGTTCCCAAACTTGCGGAGGGGGGCGACTTGCGGATAATTCCACAGCAGGTTTTTTAGACGCTCGTACCGAAGTTGAACAACACGGTCAGCAGGTCGGCGTCATCCACCGTGCCGTCGCCGTTGGTGTCGCTGGCTTCATCGCTGGAGCCAAAGTTGAACAGCACCTGCAACAGGTCGGCATCGTCAATCTGGCAGTCGCCGTTCACATTGCCCAGCGAGCGCGGTAAGCCCCCTGCGTAAGCTTCCCAGTCCATGTTATAGATGCGCGCGTTGGCAAGAGTGAACTCACTTTGTATGCAGAGCAGATAGCCTCGCACACGCAGGAGGTTGTTTGTATCGCCGCCGTTGTCCGTGATTCGCAGGTGAACACGGTGTGGCATCGTGCCCAGCGGGTCATCCTGACAGGAAATGCGCTCCACAAAGCCCTGCAGCCGACCTTCTAATTCGGTGATAAGAACCTGAACTTGACTTCCCTCCAGACTCACCGTAATGCACTCGTTGGGGAAGTCCGTGCCCGTCCAGCGAATAATCGCTGTGCTACCGTTGTCCTGAACTACCTGAGCGATCAGAGGAATAGTGCGCTGAATGCCCAGATCGGGGATGAGTTCCTCAAGGTTCAGAACCACATCCAGTGCCAGTCCGTCGTTGTTGATGTCCGCAAATTGGAACAGCACCGGGGCGCTTGCGTCCAGCGTTCCGCTCGCGGAGAGGCTCCCTGACACTTCATAGTTTCCTGAAAGGAATCGCCAGGCAAGGAACCCACCGCGTTCCAGCTCGTCCACGACGCTCTGGGCATAAGCTCCACTAAACGCCAGCAACCCGCAAAGCGCAAGTGCGCTCGTCAGTGAACCGTTTCGCATCGTTGTTTACCTCCTTTCCTGCCGTCTTCGGCGTGCAAGAGTATTATACACTAAACCGTCACGCGAGCGTAGTCCAGCGCTCTGGGACACGGGCAATTCCGCTCAGCGGGGATTTTCTCAATCAGCCCGAAAATCACCTTGCGGATGCGCTCGGCGTTCTGATGGAACACATGCATGACTTCTTCCGCCGTCACAGGCGACACTTCGCCCTCGGCGACCAGCCCGCTGTCATAATCCGTAATCAGCGAGATGTTGACCACGCACATCGCCAGCTCACGCGCAAGATACGCCTCAGGGTACTGGGTCATGTTAATCACTTCCCAGCCCATCGAGGTGAACCACTTGCTCTCGGCTTTGGTGGAGAAGCGAGGACCGTTAATCACTACAATCGTGCCTTTTTCGTGAACCGGGATGCCGTGCGCGCGGATTTCTTCAATCGCGAGCTGGCGTAGCACGGGGCAGTAGGGGTCGGCAGGCGAAACATGGTAAACGGTCGGACCCTCATAGAAGGTATCGGCGCGCCCGTGTGTGCGATCCACATACTGGTCAGCGACGACGAAATCGCCCGGTTTGACATGGCGTTGCAGGCTACCCGCGGCGCACGGGCTGATGATGCGCGTGACGCCCAGCTCCTTCATCGCCCACAGGTTCGCGCGGTAGTTGATTTTGTGGGGCGGGATGCTGTGCTTGCGCCCGTGTCGGGGCAGGAAAGCCACCTTGCGCCCTGCAATTTCGCCAATCGCAATCAGGTCGCTGGGGGGACCATAGGGCGTGTCAATCTTCACTTCTTCTACCTTCTCCAGAAAGGAGTAGAATCCCGAACCTCCGAAAACGCCAATCTCAGCATAGGGTTTCATCGATGAGCCTCCTGTTTTGTTGGGTGTATTGGAGTGCCTCTTCGGCAGCTTTTTGCTCCGCCTGTTTTTTGCTGGGACCGCTGCCGCGCCCCACCACGAGGTCTTTGAGGCGCACCTGCACCACGAAAGTGCGCTGATGGGGGCTGCCGTGTTCCTCTACGACCTCATAGACAGGCGTCACGCGCCACCACGCCTGGGTGCGTTCCTGAAGCATGGACTTGTAGTCCTGAATAGGCATCCGCCCCTCATCGAGCGCCTGCAGCTCGGGCTGGAGATGGGTGAGAATATAGTCCTGCGCCGCTTTGTAGCCCTGGTCCAGATAGATGGCGCCGACCACCGCCTCGAAGGTATCGCTCAGGATGGAGGCGCGTTCGCGCCCGCCTGCTTGCTCTTCAGCAGGGCTGAGTTTAATCAGAGGCGGCAGACCAGCGCGTTTCGCCGCCTCACATAGCACGCTGGCGCGCACGAGGCTTGCCCGCGCTTTGGAAAGTTGCCCCTGATCCCAGTCAGGGTGGCGGTGAAACAGGTACTCGGCAATCACCAGCCCGATGACGGCGTCGCCGAGCAGCTCCAAGCGCTCGTTGCTGGCTTGCAGGTCGCCTTCGGTGTAGGAGCGGTGCGTTAAGGCTTGCTCTGCCAGCGTCTTATTGCGAATGGGCAGAGCCGTCTCCGCTTTACGCGACCACCAGAAACGCACGGGTATAAGTATACCTGCTCTGTGAATCCCGCATCCGCCACACCCGTCAGCGGCCGTGTTGCAGGAGCCTCCTCCCCTCAAAACTGCCCCAGCTTGGTCAAAAGGAAACTCGCGTTATACACCAACCGCATCACCACATCGGGAACCCACGCTGCCCACAGACGCCGCTGCATCGCCTCATAACTCAAAATCTGCCAGATAATTCCACCCAAACTCATCAGAAAATCGCCAGGAGCATCCACCGCCCATATCCACCACACAAAGAGGTGAAATGCCGTTGTGAAAGCGAAAGCTAACACAAGCCCTGCTGTATGCCGAAGTGTTCGATAAACCACCCCAATCTCCCACACTGTCCTGCCCACCGAAACTGCCAGCACGGAAATTGCAACCCACAGCCAGAACGGATGGGTGGAATGTTCCAGTGCCATATCCAGCCACGCGCCTGTCGTGCCCTGCAGCTCGTGGGCGAAGAGGGCAAGCATCATCACCGCAACGAGACCCCATCCGACAAAAATCCATCTTTTCACCTGCGGCTTGGCTTCGGATAAGCTCGCCTGAAGGCTCAGGCGCTTGAGAAGAGAGAAGCCAGTACCCAGCAGAACCGCTGCTTCAAGGGCATAGCTCACGACATAGATCAGCGCGCGCTCCCCCAAGTGGGGCGTGAAGGGAGCGCCTGAAATCAGCAGCTCCGAAACAGGGAACGACACCGTGAACGCGAGAAGTAGCACGCCCAGCGCCATTCCACCCCTGCGAGCGAGGTCGTTTTTCACGAACGGCACAGCCCCCAGCAGCGAGAGCGCCAGCAGCAGCGCCACAATTTCTTGTCTGAACATTTGCAAGATACCGAGCAGACCGACACTCTCGTAAAGAAAAGCAACCCCTCTGGAGGCTCCATGCGTTCGCCAGTATATATGGAGTAACCCGGCGGTAACTTTGCTCCGCAGGTCGGGTGGCAAATCTCTGGAGTACAGTGTTTCGAGGATGCGCTGGGCTTCGGCGTACTGGCGTCTTTGCAGGAGCAGCCAGGCTTTATATTCGGCAAGGCGCGTATTCTCCGGGTCTACCTGCAGGGCGCTGTCTACCTTGCGAAGCAAATCGTCCACAAGCGGCGGGTCAGGGTGGTTCATGCGGTTCGTGAGGCGATACGCCATCACATACAGGCTGTGGTGAGGGTCAAAATCAGGGCTTGCGAACGCAAAGTTCGCTGCCATCAGCAGTAAGATAACCAGCAGTGCAGGGCGCAACACCTTTAGTAACCTCCCTACTTTCGGGTGCGCAGGGCTTTCAGCCATCCCCAGAAAGCCCTGCGCAATTGTTCGTGGGTTGTTCTGCATTTCCTACCAGTTGCATCCACAACCTATCGCCCCTACCAGTCATCGGGTTCTATTTCGCTGCTCAGGATTTTCAAAGTTCTCTGCCATATGATTAGGCTCAGCATTAAAGAAAACGCACCTGTAAGAGCTACCCACAACCCGAGGACGGCACCAGTTTGATCGCCACTTAGCCTGTTGACTGCATATAAAATCAGACCAATACCCATCAGTGCTAATCCCACTATTTGAGGAATGCGCCATAAAAGAAACCACCTGTTAGCTTGTTTCCTGCTTCGCAAATAGCAAAAATAGAGACTCAGTAGACTTACCACAAGAAGAAATACCCCAGCTGCAACCATAGCAAGCATCTCGATAACCTCCTCGAGACAAGTACCGTTTGAGAGCTAATCCCCCAAACGGTACTCTTCATCGGAGTAGTTGATAGGGTCATTCTCACAGTACAGATAACCCGCTATCGTTCTTGGTTCGTAAACGCCACCCAACCCCGGGTCTTTTTGCAGGAAGCGTCCGATCGTGGGGTCGTACCAGCGCACGCCGACTTTCCGCAAGCCGCCTGTGTGCGCCTCGTTGCGATAACCCCATGCCCCGTTCCGCGCCCGAGTGTTCGCCATTTCACAAGCCTTGCGCATGTTTCATCATTTTAACAATAGGCTGTATGCCAATAGACCCAACTGGAAACCAATGCCCGCCCAGACGCGCGAAAGAATGCCCGGACTCCTGTATGCACGATGCAGGTCGAGTGCAAATGCAAGAAGCAATATGCTAACAATCAGGGCATACTGCCTTTCTAGTTTATAACCGAGCTGAAAATGTATCCCCATAGCAGTTGCGATACCTACAAAAAACATTATGGGTGCAACCGCATACGCAAATCTGCCCAATTGACGATTTGTAAGCAACACAAAAAGCATTCCCTGCACAACAGCTCCAACCGATAACACAAATAACGCATCCCTGTCTGTACCTACCAGTACCAGCAACAACGGAAACAGGAGAAGCCACACGACTGCCTTTGCCACAAAAATCTGGACGCTGAGCTTCTCGTCTGTCATCGTTATTCCTCCGAGAGGATATTGTAGCATGGAAAGGGGCGTTTTGTCAAAGGGGGGAGAAGGAACACCAGAAAAAATCCCTTGCCCCAGATGGGTGAAGCGGCTTTATTGCGCGGGGAGAAGTAGACAACCTAAAACAAACTTGGCTGGTTCGCCGACTGAATCAACACCTGGGGCTTGGGGAACGCCTCGTCGAAGTTGGGGAAGAGGGGTTCCAGGCGCTGGGCGAACTTGTAGAGTTTCTCCACATAATGTTCCAGGTCGGCGTCGTTGGCGTATTCTTCCAGTAGCCCCAGTGTGCCGTCGTGCTTGCGATAGACCATGATGTAGTCGCCAATCTGGAATCGCTGGGCGAGGTGTCGCAAAGGATGATGGGGCAGGCGGCTCTTTTCGGTGATGCGCTCGCGACGGCAGAGGTCTTCGATGGGCACCTCGCCGTTAAGAATCGCAAACGCCAGCCGTCGATACTCTTGCGCTACAGCCTCAGGCTTGCCTTCCAGCAGCCACTCAATCGCGCGGGCGATAAACTCGCGCCCGAACCGCTCATCGGCACGGGATCGGAGCGAAGCGCCTTTGAAGATGCGCTTGCCGTCATAGCCCTGCAACACATAGTTTTTGGTCTTCAGCGAGAGCATCACCGCGTAGCGCCCGTCGTGAACGAGGCGGATGCCCTCGGGCAGGATGGAACCCACCTGCTCCACGAAGGCGCGCTCTTCCGCTTCGGTCTGCACTTCAGGGGGCGGCTGAAAATAAACGCCGTCGGTATCAATCTCTATCACGCGCCCGCCGAGCGCCTCTATCTGCTGGGCAATCTGCTTCACGATATCCTGCCCTGTGATTGTAACTTTCTCGGCGGCGTCATAATCGTTGAAGTGGAACGGAGCGCCTAAGTAACCGTACATTGAGTTTATAAGAATCTTAAATGAACCCTGCAGCCCATCCCAATAAGCCGCTTCCAGCCCCTGCGTTTGGCGGGCGCGGTTTTTGGCGTCCAGTCGGCGCTGGCGCAGCTCTGCCAGCATCGGCAGGAACACATTGAGCGTGTCCACCTTCGGCTTGATGTGGAATTGGAGCATCACACTGGGGTACAGGCTCTCCACATCTGCCTTGACCACGCGCTCGATGCGCCCGACCATCCGCACCTCTGTGTAGCCCCCTGGATACTCGCGTGCTGGCTCCGGGAGAGGAATCGCATGCCCTTTCATCAGGTAGGCGCGAACAAACAACAGGTTCGCCTTCTCGCCTGTGCCAATCGTCGCCAGATTCTGGAGCGTGTCGGGAATCATCTGGCACTGGTAGAACTCGGTGGGAAGCACCAGCTCGGCGAGCCGACGGGTTTCGCGCACATCCTGCAGGCAATACTGGCGCACCGTGTCGGGGTCGGTACGCCAGAGGTGGGGGATTTGCTCGCGCTCCAGATAGATGCGCTCCTCTAACGCGATTCCAAGTTGCTGGGCAGCCTCTTTGAGACCGTAGCTTTCAAGGTCGCCGCGCCCGATGTCAAAGCGTTGCACGGCGAGATAGGTATCCAGCAGATGGCGTCCGTGAACGAAGGCGGGGGTGAAGGTGCGGTTGTTCGCGCCGATGACGCATGCGCGCGGGCTACCGAAGCGCAGTTCCGAGCCGTCGCGTCCCCACCGAAGCGCCATGCCCAGCGCCTGCGCCCGCCGATGCAGATACGGCAGGTCAAAGCCGAACAGGTTGTGCCCCTCAATCACATCGGGGTCTAACTCCTGAATGCGTTCGGTGAGTTGCCGGAGGATGGTCTGCTCGTCGCCTTCCAGCAACTCTTCGTAGCCCCGATTATCGCTGAGCGCTACCATCAGAATCTGCGCATCCGACTGGTCGTGTGTGAGGGTGCTGGTCTCGATATCGAGTTGCACACGGTGCAGTTCTTCGAACGCCATGCCCTTGAAGAGGGTTTTGCCAGAGAGGATGAGGTACTGGCGTGGCAGGCTTCCGAACGCCAGAATTTCGTGGTGGGGGGCGCGCAGGGCGCGGCGGGGGTTGTCGAATGCCTCGCGGTGGGCGCATCGCGCCAGATAGCGCAGGGCAGGGCGCTCGCCGAAATCGCCTTCCAGCTCCTGCCAGCGCACATCGGGCATCTCCATAAGGGTGTCGCTCAAAAGCCACGGCTCGAAGGGTTCCTCTTCCGTAATCAGGCGCTCGCCCTCGCGCCGATAAATCCGAATCAGCCCGTTCGCCGACTCGACGGCAATAATGCGTGGGGTCGGGTCGCACCCGAACAGGAGCGCTTCCAGCAGGGCGCGCTCCTCCGACTGAGGTGGCTCTGCCGACTCTGCAGGCACATCCAGCGGCAAAGAGGGCTGTTGCATGCCTCACTCACCTCCGATTTGCCACGCGCCCAGCGTTTGCCACGGGTCGGCGACGGGGGCGCCATCCTGCACGGGACGCGCCTGAGTTCGGGGACGCAGGAGCGTTTCCGCCAGCCCCAGCGCCGCCATCACGGGCAAAGGCAACTCCTCCGGCTCGCCCGTGAGGGGATACTCTTCCAGAAGACCTGTGTGCAGTTTGCCTTCCTGAAAGGCGGGATGGCGCAACAGGGCTATCAGGAACCCCAGATTGGTGCGCACGCCCAGCACGACAGTGCGCTCCAGCGCATGAATCAGTCGCCGAATCGCCTGCTCGCGGTTCTCGCCCCACGCAATCAGTTTGGCAATCATCGGGTCATAGTGGTGGGTAATCGTGTTGCCCGCCACAATCCCGCTGTCGATGCGCACATGGGGCAGGTGAGGTGCTTCCCACACCTGCACGGTTCCCAGCGAGGGGGCGAAGGCGTTCGCGGGGTCTTCGGCATAGAGGCGCGCCTCGATGGCGTGCCCGCGCTGGCGAATGGCATCCTGCGACAGCCCAAGCGGCTCGCCGGACGCCACCCGCAACTGCAGATGCACCAGGTCTACCCCCGTAACCATCTCCGTGACAGGATGCTCCACCTGCAGGCGCGTGTTGACCTCCAGAAAGTAGAATCGCAGCCCGTCTGGCGTTTCTTCTACGAGGAACTCCACCGTGCCTGCGTTGGTGTAGCCGACGGCGCGCGCCAGTTTGACCGCGGCTTCTGTAAGCGCCGCGCGGGTGGCGTCGTCCAGCACGGGGGAGGGGCTTTCCTCAATAATCTTCTGGTGGCGGCGCTGGATGCTACACTCGCGCTCAAAGAAGTGGAGAACCGTGCCGTGGGTATCGGCGAGAATCTGCACCTCCACATGGCGCGGGCGTGGGATGTAGCGCTCGATCATCAGGCGCGGGTCGCCGAAAGCCGCCTCCGCCTCGCGCTGGGCGCTTTCGGCGGCGTGCAGAAACTCCGGTTCTTCCCAAACCGTGCGCATGCCCTTGCCGCCGCCACCTGCCACCGCCTTGAGCAACACGGGAAAGCCGATTCTGCGTGCCTGTTCCAGCAGGGTATGGGCGTCCACATATTCTGCTGGGTTAAAGCCCGGCACCGTCGGGATGCCGTTTTGTTCGGCAATTCGTTTCGCCGCGCCTTTGTCGCCCAGCAGGCGAATCACTTCGGGCGAGGGACCGATGAAGCAGATGCCTGCCTCCTGACACGCCTGCGCGAACTCGGCGTTCTCGGCGAGGAACCCGTAGCCCGGATGGATGGCGTCCGCCCCACAGGCGCGGGCAATCTCGATAATCTTCGGGATGGCGAGGTAGCTCTCGCGGGCGGGCGCTTCGCCCAGCCGATATGCCTCGTCCGCCTCATATACAAACGGCGCGTCGCGGTCGGCATCCGAGTAGACCGCGACAGTCGCCAGCCCCAGCTCACGACAGGCAGTAATAATGCGTCGGGCGATTTCCCCACGATTCGCAATCAGAACCTTGCGCACATGGATATTGTACCGCAGGGGGTTGGGTGTTTCCTAACCACCACAGGAGCCAGAGGGGCAATATTGGGGTAGGGTATTGTGCTCGCGGGAACATGCATGTCCGCATTAACCTACCAAGAGATACATCTCGCGATGAGGTTCGTCAATAATACCAGGAGGCAAAACGGTATGCAACAGACACAGAGAGGATATCGCTGGATGAGTGCTGGCGTTCTGCTTATGTGCCTGACGGCTGCCACCGCACAAGAGGGGGCACGCGCGACCCAGCAAGCGACTTTCACTTCGCAAGCGCTCCACTTTGCCCAACAAGTAGATGAACTGAACCTCAACGAAGTGTACGACCGCTACAAGCTCTTTGTGGTTCTGCGCTGCAAAGATGTTCCTGTTGAGCAGCGGAAGACATTAGCCATACGCATCATTACGGGGGATTACCCCAACAAGCCAAACTTCCAGTGGCGGGAAGGCAAGTCAGGAGCATTTGCAGCCGCAATTGCCGTACTGTCTCACTTGCATATGGAGGATACCTCGCTGATCCCGTTTCTGGAGGAGTACCTGCCCAAGTGGGAGCGAGTGGTGGCAATTTCCGAGGAACCGTTGCCAGCGGACTTACAGCGGTTGAAACAGCGTACCGCTCCGAATGTCCAAATGGCGCGGGCGTTGCTGATACGGCTCAAGGCGGTGCAGGCAGTGCCCGAAGTGAAGTCGGCAGCAGACCTGGAGCGTCGGCTGGAAGTGATGCTCAAGGAAGCCCAGATGACCCGACAGGAGTTTCAACAACTCTGTGAAGAGTTTGTGGAGGGATGGCGCCACCGAAGAGGAATGGATATTCCATCACGCGCTGTGTTGGCTAACTATCTGTTGGAAGAGTACGGTAGGATGTTGTTCCATTATGCCAAAAGTGGGATGAGCTTGGAGTTGGCTGCGAAAAACGCGGACACAAGCATCGTGACGCGCTTCTGGTCCGCTCGAATTGAGATGGGTAGATTGGCATCTCAACCTGCTAAGCTGATTGAGGAGTTGCTGAAGCAGAAGGGTCCTGCCCTCAGCTATGGGCAACTCTTGATAGACGAAGGGGTGCAAGTTGTGCCGTTGATTATGCAGCGTCTGGAGGCGATCAAGAACGATAGAGGCCAGGTTTCGGATACAGGGATGGGGCTTGTAACTCTACTACAGGTACTGGTGACTTTGGCAGGCGAATCGGCACTCCCTTACATAGAACCGTTCGCGCAGGATGAGCGGCTATGGCTTTGCCACTATGCACGCCAGGCAAAGGAATGGATTCATGAGGGTCGAGTATTTGGATTCTACGCGGACTGGTAGCGCGACGGTTGCACATAGTATCCCTCCGTCAAGGAGGCGAATGTGCGTATGCTGTTTTGGGAACGCCAAAGAGCCACCCAACAGGGTGGCTCCCCTCTTTCACCTACACCAGCACGGACAGGAACCAATGTTGAGTGGGGGAAGACCTACCCCTCCAGCGGGTACGCCCCCACGAGGTAGAAAGAACCCGTCACCAGCACGAGGTCGTCGGGGGTTGCCAGCTCTTGCGCGCGCTGGAACGCGAGCGAAGGGGTCTCCGTCACCTCCATACGCACGGGGAGTTTACCCTGCGTTTCGTGAAGCCAGCGCTGGGCGCATTCCAGCAGGTGCTGGGGCGGATAGGCGCGTTCGCTGGGGGCGCGGGTGAAAATCGCTATCTCTGCTAAGGGCAACAGGTGGCGCAACACTTCGGACGGCTCGTGGGGGCGGAGCATGCCGAACACCATAATCATCCGCTGATACTTGAACACGCGGGGCAGGCTGAAGGCGAGCGCCCGCGCCGCATCGGAGTTATGCGCGCCATCCAGCACCACCTTTGGCGAATCGCCCACCACCTGCATGCGCCCAGGCAGGTGGGCGTGCTGAACCCCTGCCTGAATCGCGCTGTCGGGGATAGTGTAGCCCTGCTGACGCAGCTGGAGCGTCGCGCCAACCGCGCACGCCACATTATGACGCTGATGGTCGCCAATCAGCTGGGGATGAGCGTCCAGCTCCCACGAATCGAACCGCAACCGCACGGACGAGTCGCGTGGCGAGGGCAGGGGAGTGTAGTAGAGTGTCGGCAGGTCGCTGGAGGTTCCTTCGGGCAGGACTTCCAGCAACGGAACCCCCTGCGCCTGCGCCACCTGACGCGCCATCGCCCGTGCATCGGGGTGTAGCGCGCCGCTTACTGCGGGACGCCCCGGCTTGAAAATCTTGCTCTTCTCGTAAGCAATATCGGCGTGTGTGGGTCCGAGGCGGTCTGTATGATCCAGCCCCACGCTCACCAGCACGCTCACAAGGGGCGTTATCACATTCGTCGCGTCCAGCCGCCCCCCCAGCCCGACCTCCATCACGGCAATCTCCACGCCTGCCTGCGCATATGCCCAGAACGCCAGCGCGGTTTTCATCTCAAATTCCGTAACCTGCCCGTATTCGGTGTCGGTGAGGTGCTCGATCAGCGGTTTCGCATACGCCACCCCTTCAGCGAGCAGTTCTTTCGGGATGGGTTCGCCGTCTATCCGGATACGCTCGCGGAAGTCAAACACATAGGGCGAAAAATACGCGCCCACGCGGTAGCCCGTGTGCTTCAGAATGCTGGCGACGAGCGCAGTGGTGGAGCCTTTGCCATTCGTGCCCGTGATGTGAACGACGGGTATGCGCAGGTGGGGGTTGCCCAGGCGCTCCAGCAGCGCTTCCATGCGGGCGTTGCCCAGCCGCCAGCCGTACAGGTTGAGGCTCTCGATGTATGCAACCGCCTGTTCGTAGGTCATCGGCGAGAATTATACTTGCCCGCACGCTATTTCGCCGCTGGCACGCGCACCGAGACCGCGCCACGCAGGTCGCCCAGCCGATAGCCCGTTGCCTTATCGTTGGGGTATCGCTCGCGAATGAGGCGGCGCACTTCAGGCTTGATGTTCTGCCCGTGGCACTCCAGGCAGAGCGGCATCATCACCATAATCGGGCGCATGTAGCGGTAGACCTTTTTGCCCCCCTCGGTGGTCTGCACAATCACGGGTGAGAGGGGTTTCTTCTGCTGGAAATCGCGCTCCCAGCGTTGCAGAATCTGGCGCTCCCACGCATCGGGCGCGTTTCGGGGGTTGCGGTTTTTGAGGGAGACACGCCGAATTTGCACGCCATACTCTTTGCCAATCTGTTGCGTGAGCTTCTGCGCGATTTCGGAGCAGACTTTGACGCCGCGTTCTGCCCCACCTGCCTGATATTCCTGATTGAGGCGTGCGAGCAGACGGGCAATCAGCGCGTCGGAGGCTTCGCTCGCCTTCCGAAACGCTTCCATCTGCGCCTCATCCTGCGGCTGCCGACTCTGACCCAGACTCACCGCCAGCAACACCGAGAGAATCCCCACGAAGAAACCGAGCCGTTTCATAGGGATAAGGATACCCGACTCGTTCTGAGGTATAATCGCACGGGGTGAAATCGATGCAAGAGCTGCAAGAGCGTTATGTGGTGGATGCGGAAGGCAATCCTGTAGCCGTTCTCCTGGACATCAAGGTCTATCAGCAGCTACTTGAGGCTCTGGAAGAGCTCGAGGCGATCCAAGCTTACGACGAAGCGAAAGCGTCTGGAGAGCAGCCGATACCGCTGGAAGCGATACAGGAAAATAATCACAGAGGAGCTTTTGTAGCTGACGGCTAAAGCCGTTCCTATGAGACGAAGCCGACCTGCGTCGGCTATCTTATACCAATTGGGCGGTCAGAGTTCGTGAATTGCCCCCCTCCTCAAGGTTCCCCCCGCAAGCGAGGGGAAC
>GBSOP10_1099_pt1 | contig 54261 bp, 48 predicted proteins | sample GBScelen77Swater_FD_61373 | JGI IMG/M metagenome (IMG submission 61373)
AGATTCGCCACCGAGCCGCCGCTTACAAACAGCCCGCCCGCCGATTCAGGCAGCCCCACCATCTGACGCAGCCAGTCTATCACCACGCGCTCCACCTGCGTCGCCCCCGCGCCCACCATCCATGTGCCCACGAAAATATTCATCCCCGCCGCGAGCGTATCCGCCAGCACGCCGACATAGTTGTTGGGCGCAGGCACAAACGCAAAGTAGCGCGGATGGTCCACCTTCACCACATGGGGCAACACCTTCATAAGAAACTCGTCCAGCACCGCCTCAAACGGCTGGGATGTGGTGGGCAGGGGTTCGTTCAGCAAGGCTTCCATCGCGTCGCGCGTGGGGCGCGTGCCAATCGGGCGCTCAGGCAGGCTCTGCCAGTAGTCCACGAGCGTATCGATGACCCGATAGCCGATACGGCGCATCGTTTCGGGGTCTAACTCCAGCGGTGGCATGCGGGTATTGTACCCGACGCTACAGGGCGCGCCGTGCTTTGCGCTTGATGCGGGCGAGCGCGTTATCCACCGCCTTGCGCGAGCAACCCAGCCGACTCGCTATCTCCTGATACGAGAGCCGCTGGAGCCACAGGGTCAGCACTTGCGACTCCATCGCGCTCAGTCGGCTGGAAAGCAGGGCGTTGCACTCCTGCGCCTGCTCCCGCTCTATCAGGCGCTCCAGAGCCGAAGGGGCGGGGTCAGCAATATTCTCCCAGTGCTGTTCTTCTTCCGAGTCGGGGCACGGGGGGAAGGTAACCCATACAATTCGGCTGGCTTGTTTCAGCGCGCTCAGAATCTGCCTGCGAATGCACAGGCGTGCGAAGGTCGCGAATGATGCCTGGCGCTGGGGGTTGTAGCGCTGAATGGCTTGCCATAAGCCAATCATGCCGATTTGATAGACATCTTCGGGTTCGCCATCGGGCAGGTAGAAGCGCCGCGCGACATGCTGTACCAGCGGACGGTAGAGCTGAAGCAGCCGTTCCGCCGCCTGCTCATCGCCCTGCTGCGCCTGCGCGACTAAGCCCACTACCTCGGCGCTCTCGGAGCCGTAGACCATGCACGCTCACCGACTCTATTATAGCCCAATTGGTATCAAAAGCGAAAAAGCGTCCAGCAGGAGTCTTTCCCCACAAGGCGAATCTGCCTTGCAGGGAGGTGAGAGCCTCACTCCACAAGCAAGCGAGTTGGGAAGCCTTCGGGGCGTAGCGTCGTGTGCCCACTCATTTTGAGCGCGGATGGCGCATTAGGTTTTCGCTTGTCGTCGGGCGCCTCGCTATGCTTCTGAAGGTAGTGGCTTTTCGTTGCATAAAAGCGAGCGCAGAAAAAATGTCAAAGCTCGCAGAGGGGTTTTGTCGTGCTCTCACACCTGAACACTCTTTCCGAACTCAGAAACGGCTTTCTCCCTCCACCCCTTGACGAAGCTCCGCCCCGCATGCTATAGTATTTTCGCGCGTGTTCCACACAAAGCGTTTGAGGAGGCACTGCGATGAAACGGACAAACCTCTTGCGGTGGGTGCGCCGAACCTGGGCGCAAGGCACAGTGGGTAAGACAGTCGCGACGGTGTTGCTGGTGGCGATGGTGATGCCCTCCTTTGCGGGCGTTTCGTGGCGAACTGCATTTCGGGGGGGGGGTAAATAGTGTCAATACTTTTGAGGCGATTCCTGCGGCAACAGCCAGCACTTTGCTTTCTGTTTTGACGCTTGCTTTTACCCCTATTCCGTGTCCCCCTGATGTTCCCACTCTGATTTTGCCGAATGGTGACGCAACGCGCAACGGGCGCATCGACAGTGAGGACTTCGCCTTTGTGGAGGGGCGTCTGGGTAGCACCGACCCGCAAGCCGACCTCAACGGTGACGGCAAAGTGAATGACGAGGATCTGGCAATCGTTACAGCGAATCTGGGCTTGGAGAGCGATGTCGTCTGGTCGGGGAGTTATCCTGCGCCTGCGGGGTGGTATCGGCTGCAGTTTGCGGTGCAGTTGGGCGATTATGCGGGGTCGGTCTCCTACACAGGAGTGCGCGTGCTGCTGCAGGATAGCCTCACCGGGCAGACTTTTGAAACACAGGTAGGGTTCGGCGGAGTACCGATTGCGGTGGTGAATGTGGCGGTGCCGACGCCGAACGCCTATGTGGTGCAAGTGGTGGCGCCTGCAGGGGGCAGTTGGCTGACGATTACGCGCAAGGAGGTGCAGGCAACGGCGCCTGTGCCCGATACCTACGGGGCGCCGTTTGCGTGGCAGGGGAGCCTGCCTGTGCCGAACGGGGTGCTGAATGTATGGAACGGGAACCTGCATCTGGCGTTGCCGTTGTTTGGCTGGGGTGGTCAAGCAGGCGTGGCGTTTGGGCTGTTTTATAATGCGCAGGATCCGCGCGAAGGGGTGCTGGGCGTGGGCTGGCGGCACAGTTATGAGGCGTCGTTGAGTTTTGTGCCTGAGAACAATCCGCCGCTGGTGGTGGTGAACGAGCCAGATGGGCGTCAGCTGGCGTATGCGCAGCAGCCCGATGGGAGTTATGTGCCGATGCGTGGGGTCTATGCCCAGCTGCGTTTCAAGAACGGGCAATATGAGCTGGTTCGTCCGTCGCAGGAGCGGTGGGTGTTTGACAGCGCGGGGCGGCTGGTGGCGATACGCGATTTACATAATCAGGGAGTGACCCTTCAGTATGATAGCGCGGGGCAGCTGGTACAGATTAGTGACACAGCGAACCGTTCGGCAATGCTGGCGTACTACACGGAGTCGGACACGGTGCCAGGCACGAATACGCCCGTGCCCGATGCGTGGGTAGGGAAGTTGAAGAGCGTGCAGGATGCGATAGGGCGCGTATGGCGATTTGTGTATTATCCTGACCCAACGAGCGGGGGGATGGAGATCCCTGACGGCGCGGCGTACTTGAAGCAGGTGGTCTATCCCGATCTGGTGTACGAAGGCACGGTGGAGCGGTCTGGAGAGAGCTATCGGTTTTCGTATGCGGAAGGGCGCTTGAGCGAGTGGCGCGATAGAGCGGGGTACCGAACCCAGTATAGCTATCAGGGAGCGCGTTGTGTGTCGTTTCAGTATCTGGGGAAACCGTCAGGCAATCAGCTGATGGTGCCGTGTCCTGTCTGCATTCTGGAGGAGCTTGCCACGCTGGGTGGGACGGGGCGCCAGTTCTGTGTGAAGTTAGGCGAGACCCCGAAAGGGTGCTATCGGTACGATGCGCTGGGGCGGCTGGTGCAGGTGATTGATGCGGAGGGGCGTGTGGTGCAGCTGGGCTGGAACAACCTGTATCAGCTGAGCTGGGTGCAGTCGCCGTCGGGGGCGGTCAGTTCGTTCTGCTGGGATGAGCGAGGGAACCTGACGCGCGTGGAAGACCCGACGGGCAACTGGGTGGAGCTGGAATGGAACGCGCTCAATCGGCTGAGCAAGGTGCGCGACAGCCTGACGCCAGCGGGGCAATATCGGCTGCAGTACGAGCATAACGTGTATGGCGATTTGACTCAGGTGACGGAGTTGACGGGCGTGGGTACAAATGTGGGTTCTGCATCCACGGTGTATGTGTGGGATGTGGTGCGCGGTTTGTTGCAGGAGGCGTGGGACGCGGAGGGACATCGGGTGCAGAAGCGGTTGTACGATGGCTGGGGTTATCTGCGGCAGGTGCAGGATGCGCTGGGGCGCGGTGGGGAGGTGCTGGCGCGGAACGCTTTGGGCTGGGTGGAGCGCGTGCGCAACGCACGGGGTCAGGAGATAGAGTACAAATACGACAGCTGGGGTCGGTTGCGGGCGAAGGTGTTGCCCGATCGGGTGGTGGCATACACCTATGATTTAGAGGGGCGGCTGTTGACGATGCAGGAGCCGCGAGGGACGACGACCTGGACTTATCAGGATGGTCAGGAGGGTCGGCCTGGTACAGGCTTTTTGGACAGCGTCTCCTCGCCGGAGGGCACCATAGAATATGGCTGGCAGAACGGGTTGTTGCACACGGTGGTGGTTCAGCCTGCGGGTGGGGCGCGGCAGGAGTGGCGCTACACTTACAACGCAGCGGACGAGTTGGAGCAGGTGGCGCGTCTGGTGAACGGTTCGTGGCAGGTAGAGGTGCAGTACGAGCGGGATAGTTTTGGTCGGTTATGGCGGGGGGGCTATGGGAACGGCACGCTGGTGGAGTATGGGTATGATGGAGCCGATCGGGTGCGCAGTGAGACTTACAAAGCGGGTAGCACACCGTATCGGGCGGTGGAATATGAGCGGGATGGGTTAGGGCGGATTTGGCGCAAGCGCGAGTATGTATGGCAGGGGAACAGTCGGCAGTGGCAGGCGACGGTGGAATACACCTATGACCATCAGGGTCAACTGGTACGGGAGGTACGAACAGGTCAGAACGCCTATACGGTAGAGTATGGGTATGATAGGGTGGGCAATCGGTTGACCCGCACGCGCGTGGTGAACGGACAGACCTTCACGGATGCGATGGTTTATAACGAGGCGAACCAGTTGGTATCCTTGAATGGTCAGAGTTGGGAGCATGACGCTGATGGGAATGTAACCGTGCGTCGGGTTGGTGGTGAGACCTGGTTGCTGGGGTACGACGCCGAGGGGCAGTTGACCAGCCTGCAGAAGCAGGGAGAGAGCGTGGGCTGGGTGTATGAGTATGACGGTTTGGGTCGTCGGGTGCGGGCGGTGCGCGGTACGCTTCAGGTGGCGTATCTTTATTCAGGCGATACGGTGGTGGCAGAGCGTGTGAATGGGGAGTGGGTATACTACGGGTACGGTGCGGCGATGTATGCCCAGACATCCGGCACAGGGACTGAGTTCAAGCACTGGAACTTGCGTGGGGATTTAGCCGCGAAGTCCACTGCCAGCGGTGCCTATGCGCCTGCGCCGATAACCGACGCTTTCGGCGACCTGGTGAGTGGTGTGCGGGAGACCTACGACTGGAACGGGGCGTGGGGTTATCGGAATGAGCCGTTCAGTGGCGGGTTACAGAAAGTGGGTGTGCGCTGGTATGACCCTGCGGTGGGTCGGTTTTTGCAGGTGGATCCGTGGTTGGGGGATATTTATCAGCCGCTGACGCTGAACGGGTATGGGTATTGCGTGAATAACCCTGTGAATGCCGTGGATCCGAGTGGATTTCGATTTCAGGTACCAGGGTGGGTAGAGGGGATAGGCGTGGTTCTCGTCGTTATAGGGGTTGTGGTTGACAGTCCAGGGATTGTTATTGTGGGTACAGTGCTTTGGGGTGCTAATGCTCTGATAGCTCTATGGGAAGCGTGGGGAGAGCAAGCGAAGCAAATTCACCAAAACTGCTACTCAGGGGGACCTTATCATCCGCTCGTGGGCTACCCGGGCGCGATTTAGGAGGAACTTATGACTTTCCTGTCAATTGCGTTGTCTGCAGCCATAGTGGTCGTTGGAGTGCTTAGTGGTTATACACTCTGTCAGTGGCGTTTTGCTGCTTCCATAGAGGAACGCCGAGTTCATTTCAAACGCTTATTATCTCGTTTGATTTTTCTATCCGCTTTATGGATAGATTTGTTATTTCATATCAACAATCTCAAAAATGACATCTTTCGATTATTTCCACTAAGTATGGCAGTTATCGGGCTCGCCTTGATAGTGCATACGGAGTCGATAAAAAAGCATACAGCAATCCAGAATAGAACCGAGTGAAAATGGACAAACTGAGTTGGTCATGTACACTGGGGACTCTATGGGCGCGCGTGACCATCGAGCCGATTGAGCCGCCTGCGGGGCAGCAGATCGTGGCAGCATGGCGCGCATCGGGCGTGATTGGCGCCTGGGCTCACCGTAAGCCGAAAAGCACCAGTACGCGCTGGGCACGCCAGCTGCGTCGCAAAGCCAGTCAGCGAGCGCGATGAAGTATGTGCTGGATGATGAACTACCTGAGATGTCGGTTGAGTATTATTGACGCAGTTATTGGGAGTGTCTGTGTTGCGCGTCAGGGGGTTCTTTGTACTTTTAATGTGCGCCACTATCGGTGTGTGAGCGGTTTGCAGACCCTTCAGCCGTATCCAAAGAATCTTTGAATGCCGTCGTGTCAGGAGTGTGTCTGGAGACAAGCGACATCTTGATTGCCGAGCGTGTGAATGGGGAATGGGTATACTACGGATACGGTGCGGTGATGTACGCGCAGTCATCCAGCACAGGAACCGAGTTCAAGCACTGGAACTTGCGTGGGGATTTAGTGGCGAAGTCCACAGCCAGTGGCGCGTACACGCCTGCGCCGATAACCGATTGGTGGCGATATTTAGAATGGAGCGTTGGTATTGGTTGGGGCGGAGGGCTTACCCATATAGAAGAGCACGGTGGGATTACGGACACCTGGATCTGGCGATGGTGGTAGGTATGCAACACAGTTGTTATGGAGAACAGCTGGCAAAACGAGTTGACGAATGGCTCCATGAATACAGGCAGGAGCTGAGTTGGCTTGATTCTCTGGGGAGATTCTGGTGGTACCGATGGCTACTGCTGCCAGGTTTTCCTGTGCGTTGGTTAGTGCGAAAAGGGTTGGCGTGGGGCGTCATCCTGATAGAGCGTGTTCGCCCCTTGCTTCGGGGGCGTTCCTACATCGAGATTGTCCACGAGGCAGAACGTCAAGGGCTTGATTTTTGGTTGATGCTGGTGGAGGCACGTGCTTGGTTTCCGTTTTGGGCTCATCGTTTAATACTTTATTGCTCATTATTGTTTGAGATTTTACTTTCTTGCGTGTTTTATATATTTGTTTATTTTTGGTTATGCCACTTGCTAAAGATAAGATAGAAGGGCACGAGGGGAGGAAGCACGAGACGATGGCAAATTCTCGTCTTTGGGTTTGGCTCTCTGTGTCTATCGGCATTGCCGTGCTGCTATGTGTAGCGTGCGGCATCGGCGCGTGGCTTGTCGTTCGCAGCACTCGACAAAGCCTCACCACCGGCGAGCAAACTGCCCAGCAACTGCTTCAAGCCCTCCAGCACCACCGCTGGCAAGCCGCCCAGCAAAGCTTCACCGTCCAAGCCCGAACTCGCTATACGGTCGGCGTTCTCCGGCAGCGCTGGCAGGTATTGGAGCAAGCAATCGGTACAGTACGGGGGTGGGCACGAACTGATTTTCGGGTGTATGCAGGTACATCAGGGCAGAGGGTAGATTTGCGGTATCGGTTGGAGGGCGCTCGAGGAGTGGGGATGGTGCAAATACGGTTGCGTTGGGTGAGTGGTCAGTGGCTGGTGGAGGAGCTGGAGTTTGGCTGGTGAGAAGGGTATACTACAGTATGGGAATGCTTTGTCAGGTAGCAAGTAATCAGTCAGAGTTCAAGCACTGGTCTTGGCGTGGGGATTTAGCCGCGAAGTCCCGCGACAGTGGTGCCTATGCGCCTGCGCCGATAACCGATGCATTTGGCGATTGGGTATAGGTATTGTGGGAATGAGCCTGTGAATGCCGTGAATCCGAGTGGGATGAAGATAAACTGGAAAGAAGTTATCCATGAGAGGTAAAGAACATGGAAGGGTTTGGAAAGCGTTGGATTATGTTTCTATTTCTGGTGGTGTCTTGCGTGATGGGCACCTGTGGGGGAATGTTCGGGTTGGTAATTGCTCATGTGTGGCTTGACCAATCCAGTATTCATGAGGCATTCCGCTATGTCATGCACAGCGGTCTGTGGATTGCATCCATCGGCGGAGGGATAGGTGCAGCTGCCAGTGCATGGATTGTTTGGCACATGTATGTCGTTAGAAACAATCTCGACAGTAACATCAAGCAATGATGAGGATAGAGAACTTCGCGCAGGTTGTGTCTGCTCTCTCAACATGAGTGGGTATACTATGGATACGGTGGTGCTTGGACCTGGGCTCAGTTTAGGAATCATTGGCTGCGTGACCTATGTTGCAAATCCATCCCCAAGCCCTGTGGATCAGGTGTTGAGAATTGGAGGCGGGATTTTGGAGTAGCCGCCATAGACACGGGGCTGGCTGCAGCAGGAATTGCTGGAGCCATTACTGTTGGGATTGGCGTGGTTGCCATAGGCGCAGGCGTTGTTGCTATTGGGTATGGGATAGGTAAGATAGCAGGGTGGTGGTGATGTCTTTGAGAACTTTGTATGTGACAAGTTTCATTTTGGTGATACTTGTATTGTTTTTATCTGTGGGGAGTCTTGTTGATCCGAGGTTCAATCCCCTATGGGCAGAAGCTTGTTTCGGGCTCTGGTTATTTGTTCAGTCTTACATTCTTTATAGGGAGTATGTTACAAATAGGAATCGTGACCCAAAGAGTAAGGACACACGGGTACGACTTGTCTGGTTCCGTGGCAGTATCACTATGATTATCACATTCTTGATTTTGTTGATAGTATTTAGGAGAAACATACCTGCTGTAAGTGCTTGGTTAATGCCGATGATTATGAGCTTCGTGGTTTTTTATTTTTGTGTAATATTGCAAGCAATCTATTACACATATAAAGAAACACAGCATACAAAAATATAAAACAGTTTGTTGGAAGGCTGGCTCTCTATTACGAAGTGAATCTTGCTGGGGAGATATGGCTCTACTGGGAGACGAATCGCGACGGAGCCATTCTCGCTCGCGGTGCTCACGACTCGCCTTAGGTAACCCTGAAATTTCTCACTCCACAATCACCATCGGTGGCATGGGGTAGCAGCCCATCGTGGCGCCGTAGAGCGCCAGCCCGCCCGCTTTGTCGGGAGGCACAATGAGCCGCACGCGAATTGCCCGCTCTTTCGCCAGCTCCGCCTGCACGAGGGGGTCTACGGAAATGCTCGCCTCCATCAGGTAGCCGTAGGAGCCGCGCTCAACCCCAGCCCAGTGCGATAGCACGCCTCGCGCATCGGCAGGGTCGTCGGGCAAGTCCCACGCGCCTGCCCGCACGCCCGCAATCTCCACCAGCACGCGCGAGGGGAACTTCTTGCCATCGGTTTGCGGATAGTCTTCGGGGTGAACCCGTTGCGCCCAGTCCACCTTCTCGCGTCCCGCTTTGGCGGCGATTTCCACGCGCAGGGTGATGCGTTTGAGGCGGCTCACATCCACCTCGTCAGGCAGGGGGATGCGATACTCCACGAAACCGTGCCCGCGCCCGTAGTGCTTATCTTTGATGGGAGTCGGCGGTGCGCTCAGCTCGCTGAACTCGCTCCGCTCGTACTGCGTGGGGTCAAAGCGCAACACCCACCGCCGCCCCACACGCGCCTGCATCGGCAAATTCTCCAGCCCCACCGCCCACTGCGTGTAGTTGATGTGGATGCGGTTCTCCTGTGGGTCTTCAATCCATGCGACCATTGTGGCGAGGCACGGCTCATCAGGTAAGGTCAGTTCTGCAACCGTTAGTCCCGTGAGGCGATAGGGGGGCACGCCATCCTTGATGAGAATGCTCTGTGGCTTGCCCCAGTGGCGCTTGCCCAGCGTGTCAATCCAGTCCAGCTTGTAGTAAAGGCGGAGCGGTTTGTCGCTCCACTTGCCAGAGTAGTGGCTGAACAGGATGGGAACCTGCACTGTCTCGCCCGGCTGGGCGCGCTTGATGGCGGGCACATCCAGCACCAGAAAGTCCTCGGCGAACACATCGCGCACCGACATCCCCTTCGCCCAGAAGTCGTAGCCGAACTCTTTGGGAGAGCGGTCGTAGTTATAGACGCCGTTATGCTCCCATTCAACATCGGTCAGCTCGGTGTAGCAGTAGCCCACGAGTTTGTCAAGGCTACGCAGGGCGTTCGTGGCGAACAGGTTGCCCCATGACCAGTCGCCGTCGCCATCGTTCGCCGCGAGGTAGCTGTATTCGTTGTTGATGAACGGCTCGCCCCGACTCGCGCGCCCGTCGATGTAATTCCACGCCTTGCCCGGACCCACATCGATCTGGTTGACCGTCTGATACATCTGGCGGAAGAGGTCTACATTGCGCCCGTACCAGTGGAACGAGTTGAGGTCGGTTTCCAGATGCGCCCAGCCCGTGTTGTCCTGCACGAGGCGGGTGGGGTCTAACTCGCGAGCGAGGCGCACCATCTGCAACACCCACTCCACGCGATGCTCACGCGGTGTGTTGTCGATTCGTCCGATACCCCACTCTTCGTTGAAAATTGTCCAGATGATAATGCTGGGGTGGTTGAAGTCGCGCCGAATCTGGTCGCGCAGGGTTTTTTCAAAGAGGCTGCGGGCGCGTTCGGAGGGCTGATAGAAGCATGGGATGTCCGCCTGCACCAGCATGCCGAGTTTGTCTGCCCAGTAGAGTTTGCGCGGCTCATCCGCCTTGATATGGATGCGGAGCATGTTAAAGCCCGCCTGCTTCGCCAGTTCCACATCGTGCTTGAGAAAGGCATCGTCAGGCGCGGTGTAGATGCCGTCGGGGTTGAAAGACTGATCCAGCACCGCCCGCAGATAGATGGGCTTGCCGTTCAGCAGCACATAGGTGAACGGGCTATTGTTGTACGCGCCCCAGCGCACCGTGCGGATGCCAAAATAGCCCAGCACGCGGTCATAGACCCGCTTGCGGTCGGCGGAGAGCAGGCGAATCTCATAAGGATAAAGCGTGGGCGTGTCAGGCGTCCAGAACTGGGGTTTGGGTACCGTTAGCGAAAAGGTCAATTCCACTGCGGAACGCTCCGCTTCGGGCACCACTTCGTAAACGGTGGGGAACTTGCGGTTGCGCGAGCGAACCTCCACCACCAGCGGCTCGCGGGGCAGGGGACTTACGGTGAGATTGAACTCCATCACCCCTGTGGGCACGCCGCTGGAATCTGCCTGGGAGACGATCCGGCAGCTCTCAAGCCATGCCTCGCCTGTGGCTTCCAGCCACACGGTTTGCCAGATGCCGCTCGTGCTGGTGTACCAGCTGGGAATCTGCTTGCCGAGCGGGGTTTCGGGGTCGGTGAAGTCTTCCACACGCACCACGAGGGTGTTGGGGCGTCCGAAGCGCACATACGGCGTGATGTCAAAGCGAAACTCCGAGTAGCCCCCCTCGTGCGTCCCGACTGATTGCCCGTTGACCCACACCTCTGCCTTGTGGTCTACCGCGCCGAAGCAGAGCCAGACGCGCTTGCCGTTCCAGTTTTCGGGCAGGCTGAACTCGCGGCGATACCATGCGACGCCCTTATAGTCTTTGCGCTCCACACCGCTGAGCTTGCTTTCCCAGCCGTAGGGCACGCGAATCGTGAGCGCGTAGGGCTTCTCCAGAGTCTGCCAGTTCTCGTTAAGCCCGCGATTGTCGGGGTCAAACTGGAACTCCCAGAGACCGTTCAGGTTGATCCACTCGGTACGTTCGAAATCGGGGCGTGGGTGCCCTCCTTGCGCCAGAGCCGTGCTGATGGTGAGCATCGTCATCATGAGTGCGACCTTCCGTGTCATCGCATAAAGAGTTTCGCGTAACGGGGCGAAAACCCTGCTGTTTACGCCTGCGCCTCCGTTTTGATGGCGTTCAGCATAAACTCCACCACGAGGGGGTAAAACTCGTCGGGGCGCTCGAAGCGTGCCTGCACATGTTCGCAGCCTTCTGCCCACCAGAGCCGTTTCGGTTCGCCTGCGCGCTCAAAGAGCCGCTGGGCATGGCGCGGGGTGATGAGCCTGTCGTGCGTGCCGTGAATAATCAGCAGGGGGCGCGGCGCAATTTGTGCCACCACCTCTTCAGGGGCGACCTGTTGGGGCGAGCGTCGGGTCAGCAGCGTGCCAATCCACTGCGAGGGCTTCAGCAACAGCGCCGCGCCGTTGCCCATACTGCCGCGCCACCAGTCTTCTATGGCGTCGCTGAGCCGTGCGTAGGCGGAGTCGGCAACAACGGCGCGGATTCGTGTGTCTTCCGCGGCTGCCAGCAACGCTGCGGCGGCGCCCATCGACGCGCCATACACCACAATCGGCAAACCCGGCGCCGTGCGCTCCGCAAGGTCCACCGCCGACAGCACATCTAAACGCTCTAAGTCGCCAATCGTGGTGATTTTGCCCTCGCTCTTGCCCGACGCGCGAAAATCGAACACGAGGCAGTGGAACCCCACCTCCCACAGCGCCTTCGCCACGGGCAACGGCTCACACCGATTCATCAGGTAGCCGTGGCACAGAATGGCAACGCCAATCGGTTTGGGGGCGGGAATCCACCATCCCTGCAGGCGCACGCCATCCCGCGAGGGGAACGCCACATGCTGGAACGGCAGCCCCAAATCGCGCGGGGTCAGGAAAAACGGCGTGCGTGGGGGGCTCAAACTCGCCCGCACCACCAGATAGTTGCCCAGCAACAGCACGCCCACACCTGCGCCAAGCCCCGCCAGCACCACTTCCAGCATCGATAAGAGTGTACCCCGTGGGCGCAATCGGCATATGAAACGCTGTGTTGGCTATGGACGCAATCGGCTGGTATAATAAACGCGGCGTTTATTATGCAAGAAGTTGTGGAGCGGTACGCGCCGCGGTTCGCGGTGCTGAGCGGAGTCTCGCTCCTGATGGTGCTGATGGCGTGGCTCGGCATGGGCTTGCGCATGCTGGAGCGGATGCAGCATCCGAACGCGCTCAGCCGCTGCACCGAAGCCTACCTGCACGCCTGCCAGTATCAGCTCGTCAACTGGCGTGAATGGCGTGCTGAAACCTTTGCCGAAGCCCAAAAACTGGATCGGCTCGTGTTTGTGGAGGTGGGCGCCTACTGGTCAGGGCGCGCGAAACGGCTCGGACGCGAGCTGTTTCAGGATTCGGGCGTCGCCGATTTGCTCAATCGCGAGTTCATTCCTGTGAAGGTAGACGCCGACGCCGCGCCCAAACGCGCCCGCTACCTCCAGCAAGTGGCGGAACTGTTCAACCTGCCGATGCGCTACCCATTAATTGCGATTTTCACGCCCGACGGCAAACCGATAGCCGCCCTCGCGCCCGAAACTCGCGCCGAGCTGATGCGCGTGCTGGAAGAAACCAGCAAAAACTACCGCACCCGCCCTGAAGAGGTACGCCTGACTGCCGAAACTCTTGCACGCGCGTGGGAACAACGCTGGATCCGAGCCTCTTTCTCGGTGGACCATGGCGCTCTTGCCGAGCCAGAAATACCCCCCCTCCCCACCACACCCGAAGCGTGGTTCGGAGGTCAACCTCAGCTGCTGAATGTGCTGGAATGGCTGCTCAGCCGCGCAGAATCCGACGCCGCCGCACGCTCCCGACTGATAGAAACGCTCCACGCTCTGCGTGCCAGCCCGCTCTGGGACCCAGGCAAGGGCGGCTTTTTCGCGCTGGCAGAAGGATTGGACTACGAGCAGAAGCCCATCGGGGGCAAGCGCCTGATGGAACACGCGCGCCTGCTCCGACTCTACACCCGCGCCAGCCAGTATGACCCCGAGCTGGCTTTAGTCGCTCACGAACTGGCTGCCAGCATGCGCACGCTCTTCTGGAGCGAACGCCCTGCAGGATTTTCGAATACGACCCAGCCGCCGAGCGTGGTGCGTGCGCTGGCGCAGGAACCCCAAGCCCTCAAAGTCGATCGCACTTTCGTCACGGAAAATAACGCCCTTGCGGTGCTGGCGCTGGTGGAGTATGCCACCCACTTCGGCGACTCTGCCTCCCTGAGCCGATGGGCGCGCGAGGCGGCGCAAAGCACAATAGAGACTCTGCGTGCAATGCGCACTGTGGAAGGACACCTCTACCACACCTCCCGACGCCAGACCGCAGAATGGCTCCGTGATCTGGCGCTCACCCTGCAGGCAGGTTGCGCTGTTGAACGACTTCAGCCCGACCCCTCCCGAAAGCGATGGCTCCGGCAGCTGGTGGCACTACTGGACGCCTATAAAGACCCAGCGGGAGGCTACTACGACAGCCCGCATACACGCGAATGGGGTGGTTGGAGCCTCGCGCCCGTGCGCGTTTGCCGGGACGAAGAACTCCCTGCCGATAATGTGCTGGTGGCGCAGGCGTTGCTCGCATGGAGCCACCTCACAGGGAGCCGCACCCACGCTCAGCAAGCCGAGCAGACCCTGAGCATCATCGCGGGCGATTATGACCCCCAGAACCCCCTGAAAAGCCTGAGCCTGTTTGCCCTGCGAAACCAACTCCGCCATGAAAAAGCGACTGCTGGGACGCACTAACCGCTATGTCTATCCTCTGTGGGCGCGGGGCACACTCCGCCATACGGAGCGCTCGGCGCAGGAAGAGGCAGAGGCAGTCTTTGCACGCCTGCTGGAATCGCCTTACGAAGTGCTGGACATCACGCCCAGCCCGGCGCTCTGGGGGCAGCTGCTTCGCCAGCACCCCAGCACGCTTCAGGTTGCCATTGTGGCGCCACCTCACCTGCTGCGGGTGGCGACCTATTCGCTGGCGGGCTACTCCCTACAGGCGCATTTGATAGAGACCCTCTGCGCCATAGGGCGTGAGCGGGTGGATTATTACTTTTTGAACCTCTCGGAGCCAATCGCAGAAAGTGCGCTCAGCGGCGCGCTGGAGGCGCTGGAACTTGCCCGACAGGAAGGGCAGGTGGGGGCGCTGGGCTTTTATGCGAGCGTGGAACCTCTGCGGGTACTCTCGCTCTGGCGCACACACGACGCTTTCGAGGTGATGCTCGCGCCCAACGATAGCGACCTGCGAGCGGTGCTGGTGCCTGAGGCGCGAGCGCGGCGGGTGGGCGTTGTTCTCGAATGGGAACCTGTGAATGAATCGGAAGCAGAATTCGCGCTGAGCGAAACGGGTGCCGACGCGCTGCTCATCCCGCTCCGCTAACGAAACTCGTAATCCACCACTTTCCAGTCGCCGTCGCTGGGCACAACATACACAAACGCCGTGCCCACCGTTAGATAGCCTTTCAGGTGATACTCCAGCCGATAGCCCTCGGCGGCTCTGGGGTGCTGCAAATCGGCAGGGGCTGGCACACTGTCGATAAGTTCTACGCCTTCTATCTCGCCCCAGATAATCATCCGCTCTTCCCACTTCTTTTTGAAATCCCTGCGCTCTTCGGGCAGGGCAGAGAAGTCGGTCAGTTTTCGGGCTTCTTCGAACTGATTCCGCGCCAGCGCACGAATAAATTCGTCGCCCACCCGCTCATAGGGCGGTTTCCGTGCCGCTGAAACGAGGGGGGCGACCGCCATCACGATAAACGCGATCCCGACCACTGCGAACAGCCAGAGCGACCAGTGAACCTTGCCTGCCGTGCGTTGCGCCATCGACTCGCCTCCTTGTTTGCGGGGGGAATTGTACCTGATGGAGCGTGAGGAGGTCAGCCGATTTCAAACACCTTCTGACGATGGGTTGTACCCGACACAAGCCGAACACGCGAGGGAGCCACGCCAAAGTGTTCCGCTAACAAGCGAATCACAGCACGGTTCGCCTCGCCCTCCACAGGAGGCGCCGTAACACGCGCCACATAACTCCCATCAGGTTGAGGCAACAACTCGTTTCGTGAGGCGCGAGGGACGACTTTGACCAGAATCCGTTGCGGCATATACTTACCGAAGCCCCCTTCCCTCGTTAGGAAGGGGGCTATGGGAATTGCTATCGCGAACGCGAGTAAGAGAACACCCGGATGTCGCCGCGTTTCACTTCACCGGAGTAAGTAAACACAGCGTTGCCCTCAGAATCATAGAAGGTTACCTCCAGCGTGTCGGGATCACCCTCGCCGTTCCCAGCGCGGTTGTCTGCGACGCTCACCACAACGGTACCACGCACGCGCTCAAAGCCCGAACGGCTGCGGACAAAGTAATAACCCGAACCGCTGAAGGTCGCTGTGTGATTCCCGGTATCGATGGTGAGCTCTTCAAGGCGGGTCATCGTCACCTGAACATACTGGTTATCCTGTCGGGTCGTCAAGCCGAACCAGCCCCACTGGTGAGAACGCTCCCCATAGGTGAACTGGTTCACCTGGAACGCGAAGAAGGCGTTCGGTTGATCCGAGTCGGCAGGACCGGAGGTTCCAAATCCCCACGCACCCTGCATCGTGAACGACTGCGCTACCGCAAACGCACCTGTCAGCGCCATTGCCACAGCGAACCAAACAAGTCGCCGCATAACCTGACCCTCCTTATGTGCGTTGAAACTCATGGGAGAAAATCTCTCCCTTCAGGGCTCGCTACAATTTTACCCTGCCTGCTGTTGATTTCCCGCTTTCGCGATTGCTTATGAAGGAACCGTTTCGGGTACACTATCGTAGAAACCACTATGAGGCGCGTGGGTTTTACCCTGATAGAACTGCTGGTCGTGATTGCGATTATCGCGGTGCTGGCGGCGCTGCTGTTTCCTGTGTTCTCGCGGGCGCGCGCCAAAGCACGCCAGTCGGCATGCCTCTCCAACTTGCGCCAGATCGGGATGTCTATTGAAATGTATGGGATGGACCACGGCGACCGCTACCCGCTGGCGGTAGACCCCACTGACAAATACACCCCGCAAATCTGGTGGGAACATCCTGAATGGCAGCAGTGGATTCCCTACCTGCCGTTGCTCCACGAAGTGCTTCAACCCTATCAGAAAAGTCGCGACATCTGGCGCTGTCCCTCCGATACAGGCATGGAGGTGCAGGATTTCACAGGTGAGGCTTTCCCCGCACGCCCGTCGCTTTACGAGCAATATGGCACCAGCTACCTCTTCCGCACAGAGATCGCTTTTCGCCAGATGATTATCGGGGGGATGCAGTTTCCTGCGGAGACCAACATGCTCTTTGATGGCACGGGCAAGTGGCACGGCAGCAAGCGCTTCTTCGCGCCCGATTACCCCCCAGACCCCGACTACCGCTACAGCTGTCTGTTTGCCGACCTGCATGTCAAAAACATCACTTTAGAGCAGATGTGGCGGGCATGGAACACACCCCTCTGATTCTGCGTGCGAACTGGATTTTGCCCATCAGTCAGGAGCCGCTCGCCGACGGCGAGGTGGTGGTGGAAAACGGGCAGATTGTGGAGGTGCGCCCTCGAACCGCCAACACGGGCAACGGCATACTGGACTTCGGCGACGCCATTATCCTGCCAGGGCTGATTAACGGGCACTGCCATCTGGAATACACCGCCTTGCGCGGGGAGAACGATAAAGTGCCGTTTTTTGACTGGATTCGGGGGCTGGTGGCGCTCAAGGCGAAGCTTCCTGAAGAGTTCTGGCTCCCTTCGGCATTGCTGGGTGTGGCGGAATGCCTCGCCAGCGGGATTACTTTCGTTTCTGATAACACCGACAAGGGCGTCAGCGTGCAGGCGCTCGCCCAGACGGGCGTGCGCGGGCGTGTCTATCAGGAGATTTTCGGGATTGAGCCGCAGCCCGATGACGCGACCTTACTCCAGCAGTTGCAGGCAAAACTGGAGGCGCATCGGCAAACCCTTCAGCGCTACGAAGCCTCCGAGCGCGTGCAACTGGGCGTCTCGCCCCACGCCGTCTATACCGTGCGGGATAGCTTGCTCAAGGCAGTGGTCGCCTTTGCACGGACGGAGAATCTCCCCATCAGCATGCACGCCGCAGAGTCTTCGGAGGAAGTGGCGCTAACGCGCTCTGGCTCTGGCTCGTTCGCGGAAATGTTTCGCCAGCGCGGCATCCCCTATTTACATCCGCGCATCCAGCCTCTGGAATATCTCCATCAGGTAGGGGTCATGGGCACCGACACGCAGCTGGTTCACTGCGTGAAAGTGGAGCCGCGCGAAATGCAGGCGCTGGCGCAAACGCGCACGCAGGTGGCGCACTGCCCGCGCTCCAACGCCCGGTTGCTCACAGGCGTCGCGCCGATTGCCGCCATGCGCCGCCTGGGCATCCCGATTGTGGTGGGTACTGATAGCGTGGTCAGCGCAGGCACTCTGGACCTCTGGGAAGAGGTGCGCTTCGGGGCGCTTGCCCAGCGTGCCTTCAGCATCAGCGCCCAGCCTACATGGAAAGATTGGGTGGCGATGGTGACCTTAGAGGCGGCGCGAGCGTTTGGAATCGACACCCAGGTGGGTTCGCTGGATGCAGGAAAGCGCGCCGATATCACCGTCGTGCGCACCCACCGTCTGGCGTTCGCCAACACGCCCGACCCCTACGCAGGGCTGGTGTTGGCAGCGCACAGCAGCGATGTTGCCCTCACGATGGTGGAGGGGATGATTCTCTATCAGGACAGCGTGTGGCGCACGATCGATGTGCCGACCGTGCGCCGTACGCTTGCTGAGATGAGGAGCCAGTCCTAACGCCCTGCAGGCGCACCGTAGCCCGCAGGCGGACGATAGGGTGAGGCGTGGGGACCCTGTGGTGCCGAGGGCGCTGGGGCGGGGGTAGGGGGCGGCGCCCCAGGACCCGCACCGAATCGCGGAATCTCGCTCTCGCTAATCGTCGGGGCAGGGGCGTTCACCCAGCGGTACACGAAAAACCCAAGCACCGCCAGCACCACCACAATCAGCCCTATCGCAATTGGCGTCGGTATCTCCTGCTTCATCAAGAGCCTCCTTAGCGTGACCAGTCGTTCTCATGCTGGGCGGTCAGCGACCAGTTCCAGGGCACCTTCACCAGTCCGCGGCGAATCGCTTTGGCATGCCCGTCGGCAAAGGTGAACACCGCCATCCGCTGATGGCGATAGCGTACCTGACCATAGCCCAGATTCGGGTTCCAGTTATTGTTGGGGTCCCAGACCGAACGGGGCACATCCCGATCCACGATTCGCCACAGCGGGTCTTCATCGCCCTGCGGGAAGCGCCCGCCATCCCAGCAGGTGGCTTGTGAGGGCCACCAGCAGAAGTTCGCCGAAGACGCCCAGTCCCAGCCTTCAATCTGGGTCGCATCACCAAAGACGATCGTCTCAGCAGGATGGGTCAGAATCGCATCCGAGTCGGCGATATAGCAGCGCCCTGGCCCGTAGGGGCACCCGCTGTCCCAGATAACCAGCGAGAAGTGCCCGTTCATGCTATAGTTGAAGGCGCGCGCCACACCCGAGGGACAGATTCGAATCTCGCCGCCCTTCGCCTGATCGGTGTAGCTGCTCCAGTCATCGCGTGTGCCCGACTTGATATACGGAGAAATGCGGAAGAACCAGTGCCCGTTGCCCAGAGGCGGATAGTCAAACCAGGGCGTGAACCACATCTCGTCGTAATCCGAGAGATACATTCGCGTTGCCAGCCCCATCTGCTTGTCGTTGCTCACACAGGTCGTTTGACGCGCCTTCTCGCGCGCCTGCGCAAACACAGGAAACAGAATCGCTGCCAGAATGGCGATAATCGCAATGACCACCAATAGCTCAATCAATGTGAAGCCCCGTCGCATAGCAGTCCTCCTTCGCGCCCAAGGCGAGGGAGAACAGCCTCCCATCGCTTGAAGCGCTTCAAATTCACACCTCTATTATACATCAGCCCTCTCCAGAATCCTGCCAGTTCCAGAAACAATTCGGCGGGAATTTGGGGTTTTTGGGGGAAAATTTCGGGCTTATGCAGGGAGGCAAGCCGAGGGTCGGTTTTATCGGTCTGGGGATTATGGGGCGCCCGATGGCGCGTCATCTGCTGGAGGCTGGGTTTCCCCTGTGGGTTCACAGTCGCAGTCGCCCTCCGATTGAGGCGCTGGTGGCAGCGGGCGCACAGGAAGCGAAAACGCCTGCCGAGCTCGCTTCACGCTGTGAGGTCGTGATTACATGCCTGCCCGACGACGAGACCGTGCGCACCGTGTGGCTGACAGGCGAGGCGCCCGCTCTGCCCGCGATGGCGCCGAACACGATTGCGATTGACATGGGCACCACCTCGCCGCGCCTGACCCGCGAGCTGGCGGCGTTTGCCAGAGAGCGAGGGGTGACTTTTCTCGACGCGCCCGTTACAGGCGGGCAGTGGGGCGCCGAGTCGGGCACTTTGACCATCATGGTTGGCGGCGACGCAGAGGCGTTCCAGCGTGCGCTCCCGATTTTTCAGGCGATAGGCAAAAAAATTGTGCATGTGGGCGAAAGCGGGCAAGGGCAGCTGATGAAGTTAGCCAATCAGATTGCGGTGGCGGTCGGGATGCTCGCGGTCGCCGAGTCGCTGCTGTTCGCGGAGCAGGTGGGATTGGATCTCATGCAGACCGTGGAGGTGCTTGGCTCTGGCGCGGCGGGGTCATGGGCGATGGAGAATCTGGGACGACGAATCGCACAGGGCGATTTTCAGCCCGGCTTTATGGTCAAACTGCTCCAGAAAGACCTGCGGATTCTGCTGGAAGAGGCAGGCAGCCAGCACATTCCCCTGCTGGGCACGGCGCTGGTGCATCAACTCTACCAGATTCTGGAGCGTCAGGGGCAGGAGCGACTGGGCACGCAGGCGCTGATTCTGGCGCTCAAAGGCGATTCACACCCTGCACCATAGTATAATTATGCCGATGATTAGCGAACACCGTCGGTCGCGTCCGACGCTGGCGCTGGTGGCAAAGGAAGCGGGGGTTTCCATCGGTACCGCCTCCAACATTCTGAGCGGGAAGACCGAGCTGCACACTCCCGAAACAGTGGAGATGGTGTTGAGTGTGGCGCGGCGACTTGGCTACCGCCCGAACCGAATCGCACGCAGCCTTGTCGCACGCCAGACTCATACGATTGGGGTCATCATGGAGCCAGCCCACACCGTCTTCACGCGCAACATCTACGCGACAGGCGTGATGGACGGGCTGGTGGATGTGCTGGGAGCGCAGGGCTACCACCTGAAGATTATCTCGCTCACGGAGATAGACCCACGCACGCTCTGGGCGCAGATTGACGACGGCACGATAGACGGCGCGGTGTTGCTGGTCCCCCTGATTGGCAGCCCACTGCTGGAATGGCATCAACATACCCCGTTGCCGTGTGTCGTGGTCGGGAGTGTGTTTCCCGAATCGATGGGGTTCTACTGCGTGGATTCCGACAGTCAGCAGGGGATTCGAGAGGTTGTGGAATGGCTCATCCAGCAAGGGCACAGGGAGATAGGCTTTCTACGCGGTCCGGAGGTGCAAACCAGCGCGCTTCAGCGGGAAGCGGCGTTCCGTGAGACGCTCCATGCGCATGGAATCCCTGTTCGGGAAGAGTGGATTCTGGGCAACAGCTATCACCGTGAGGGGGGCTACGAGGCGATGCGTGCGCTGTTGCAGTTGCCCAAACGCCCCACCGCCGTGGTATGCGCCAACGATCTGATTGCGCTCGGCGCCATCGAGGCGTGCCGCGAGCAGGGGGTCAGCGTGCCGCACGAGATTTCCATCACCGGCTTTGACGACATCCCGATTGCAGGACTGGTGGACCCACCGCTGACCACGATTCGCAACCCGATTCACGAGATTGGCTACCACGCGGGTGAGGCACTTCTGGAACAGATTCGCACCGGTGAACCCAAACGCGGCGTGCGCCTCTTTTCGGGGGAGCTGATTGTGCGCGCCAGTGTGCGGCGGCTCAAGACCGGCTAAATCCCTGACTAAGCCCTTGATGCCTCGTAGAGCGCGTGTTTGAGAGCCTTCACCACGAAACAGGCTTGTTCATAGGTGAGATTGTTGTGAAACGGGAGCGCGATAGTTCTACGCGCAACGGACTCGGTAACAGGAAGCTGTTCTTCACCTGTCCCCAGCATCTCGCGCACATACGGCTGAAGATGAACGGGCTTAAAATAGGCACGAGTGGGCACGCCCTGCGATTCCAGCGCGCGCATCACAGAATCGCGGTCTATGCCTTCACGCAGGGTAATCACATAGACGAACCAGCTCATCCGCACATAGGGCTTCACCACAGGGGGGCGTACCTCAGGGACTTCTTTCAAGAGTTCATCATACCATGCCGCTACCTGGGCGCGTTTCTTTAGGAAAGTTTCTATCCGTTTCATTTGCGAAAGCCCCAGCGCGGCGCTCATCTCATCCATGCGGTAGTTGTATCCCAAGTAGTCATGCTCCAGCCACGCGTTCATCTCGGTACGCCCCTGATTACGCAGCGCGCGACAAAAGCGTGCCAGTTCTGCGTCGTTGGTAACAATCATCCCGCCTTCGCCTGTCGTAATCTGTTTGTTGGGATAGAATGCGAACACTCCTGCTTTGCCGAACTGACCGATTTTACGCCCTTTATATTCAGCACCCAACGCTTCACAGCAATCGTCCAGCAGCACCAGACCGTATTTTTCGGCAATCGCGTTCAGGGCGTCCCATTCCGCTGGATGCCCGAAGACATCCACCACCATGATGCCCCTTGTGCGCGGCGTAATCCGGCGCAAAGCATCTTCAGGGTCAAGGTTGTAAGTTTCGGGTTCTATATCCACAAATACAGGGCGCACGCGCTCCATAAGCAGGACATTCACGCTGGCGGCGAAGGTGAAGGAGGGAACCAGAACCTCATCCTGCTCGTTCCAGCCCATGCTCCGCACAAGCAGGTGAAGCCCAGCGGTCCCAGAGCTGACCGCGATAGCGTGAGCGACCCCTGTGTAGCCAGCTACAGCCTGCTCAAAGGCTTCGGTTTTAGGGCCGAGCGCCAGCCGACCCGACTGTAAAACCTCCATCACAGCCTGCATATCTTCGCTCCCGATGTCTGGCGCTGACATTGTAATCTGCGACCTTTCCATAGCACTCTTTCCTCTACAATCCCTTGATAGGTTTTGCGGGGACTCCGACAACAACCGTTCCAGAAGGAACATCTTCTATAACCACGGCACCGGCTCCCACGGTAGCCCAGTCGCCTATATGGCGATAGGGAGTGATTGTTGCTCCTGCCCCCACCAGCACACCCTCGCCAACCACCACTCCGCCGGTCAGGCGTGCCCCGGGCGCGATGTGGGCAAAGTCGCCTACCACACAGTCGTGGTCCACGGAGGCGCAGGTGTTGATGATTGCATGGGTGCCAATTCGTGTCTCAGGTTGCACGACAGCCCCGGCGAACACAACGGTGCCCGCGCCAAGCAGGACAGAAGCATGCACCACCGCTTCAGGATGGACAACAATTGTCCAGGGGAGGTAAGGATACTTTTCGGCAATCTGTTTCCGCGTGCGGTTGCAACCGATTCCGAGGCAAAACACGAACTGATTCACATTCATGTCCTCAAGGAGGTGTGTGGAACCTGATACGGGCACGCCCAGTATCCGCTTCTCAAGCTTGGAAGGGTCGTCGTCCAGCAAGCCTGCCACTGTGAATCCCGCCGCTTGCGCCGTCGCAACGACCACCTTGGCATGTCCGCCCGCCCCAATGACCCAGAGCGGCTTGGATTTCATAGAGGCGCCTCCTCTTTTTGTTGAGCAGGAGTTCCCTCAAAGAGTGGCATGGAGACATGCTGGGCATGCTGAACGCCTTCACGGCGCAAAACGATAAGGATGGTCTTGAGCAGGATTTTAAAATCCAGCCAGAGGTTCCAGTTGTCCACATACCAGACATCCAGTTTAAACTTCTCTTCCCAGCTGAGGGCGTTGCGTCCGTTGATTTGCGCCCATCCTGTGATGCCGGGCTTGACCTCATGACGGCGCGCCTGCTCAGGAGTGTACCGATCAAGGTACTCCATCAGCAGGGGGCGCGGTCCTACGAGGCTCATGTCGCCCTTAATCACATTCCAGAGCTCGGGCAGCTCGTCTAAACTGGTGGAGCGGAGCCATGCCCCAAAAGGTGTCAGACGCTGTTCGTCGGGGAGAAGCCTGCCGCGGCTATCGCGGGCATTGGTCATGGTGCGGAACTTATAAAGCGTAAACGGCTTCCCGTGCAGCCCGGGACGCACCTGTTTGAACAGCACAGGCGCCCCCAGCTTAAGGCGCACGAGCAAGGCGATCACCGCCATCGGAATACCCAGTAGAATCAACAGTAAGGAAGCGCCAACCAGATCAAACAGGCGCTTGAGGTGTTGTGAGCGTCCGATACGATGCCACAGGTGGAACCTTTTCATCGCTTCGCTTCCGATTGTACCCCAAGCAAGAGGGCGCACAGGCGGGCGTTGATCTGGCGCGCGTCAAATCGCTCTTCTGCCAGTCTGCGGCTCGCCTGCCCCATCGTGATGATTAAGTCGGGTTGTCGAATGAACTGCTCCATCGCTTCAGCCAGCGCGTTCGCGTCGCGGGGCGGCACCAGAAAGCCATTTACGCCATGCACGACGGTTTCCCTGCAACCGGGCGCATCGGTGGTGATGACGGGGCGTGCCATCGCCATCGCCTCCTGCGTGCTGCGGGGAACTCCCTCACGATAGGAGGGCAGCACATACACACTGGTCTGCGCAAAGTAGGGACGCACATCGGGCACATGCCCCAGCCACTCCAGAATCCCCTGTTGCACCCACGCTTCCACCTGTTGCTGGGTGAGCGCGCCCGGATTGGTGTCCAGCCCGCCCAGCAGCAAAAAGCGCGTGTTGGGATAGCGCGCTTTTATAACCCGCGCCGCTTCTGCAAACTCTACAATACCCTTCTCGCGAAGCAAGCGTGCCGCCAAAGTGAAGGTGACTGGCTCCAAAAATGGTGGTGAGGGTTGCCATTCCTCTAAGTCGACGCCAATCCCACCCAGAAGAATCGCCTTGCTTGGCTCGACGAGCCCCATCTGCACAAACTCGTTTAAGTCATCAGGGTTGAGAAACAGAACCCGCTGAGCGCGTTTCAGTGCCACACGATATAGCACCTTGACAAGCCCGCGAGTAACTCGTTGTTTGAAAGATGCAGAGGGTGTCTCGATAAAAGTATAGCCCAGACCCTCAATCAGCGCAATACGCTGAGGTATCCCAACAAGAGAAGCCGCTATGGTGCCGTAGATGACGGGCTTTATGTTGTAAGCCATGACCCCATCAGGGCGAAGAGAACGCAAAAGCGAGGCAAGTCGATAGACCGTATACAGGTCCCGAGCAGGATTCGTCCCGGTACGATCCAGGGGATAATCCACTGGTAAGGCGCCGAGCTGGGCAACCGCTTCGCGAATTTCAGGCGTATAGTCGGGCGCCAATACATAAACCTCAACGCCGCACCGAACCATCTCGCGAATCAGAGGACCCCGGAAGCTCACGATGCTGGGGGCATACGGAGATAGAATGCTCACCCTCTGAGGAGTCTCTCGCGTAATCATCTTTACCTCATTCGATTATGAGTGCGGGATGTTCTGTACGATGGGGCAGAACCCTCTTATGGGCATAGGGCTTAGCATAAAGCAGAATTTTCAACGCAACGAAAAGCAAATATACGAAAAGAACGGTTATAAGCCACCCGAGAACAAAGGTAATCCCTGTACTGGACGAGAGTGAGATATACAAGGTAAAGGAACATACAACAGATAACTGAAACAGATTATTTCTGTATTGATATAAGACAACTTCAAGAAAAACTAAAAATATACCAAAAATAAATGATATAATACAAGTTCCGAGAAATCCAAAATTGATATAAGCTTCCGTATAAAAGTCTGGGGGCGCTGTAAATCCTATCGAGTCTCCTGTCACTATCTGGTAAAATGTGACGGGAAAACTGGGAGCTGGTCCAGGAAGATAGCTGTAAAGGTTCTGTAGGTAAGACTCTCCATAAAGAAAGGGATGCCTCGACGGAAATAAGCCAAAGCTCAACACAGGCGCAACGGCGTTCCCCGCTACGAGGCGCTCCATCAGAGTCACCACACCGAGGAGAAAGATTTCTGAAGTCTTTCCCGAAGGAGAGGTGTAGCGAGCCAGTAGGACGGTTAGCAAAACGCCGAGCGCGAAACCTATTATAGTAAGAACTCTCAGAATCCTGAGAAACTGACGAGTCTTGAGGGTGTACGAAAGGAAAATCAACGCACTCATCAACAAATGTAGCAGCGGCCAGCGCTGCCCCGCAAAAACGGGCAGCAGGAAGGCTGAAGCAAGTAGCATTCCGCTTAAAAATCTATTGAACCCTATTCTTCTTAGATGAATTGCCCACATGAAAATAATCACCATCCCCACATAGCGAATTATCTCAAAGAAACCTTGCAAGGGAACATAATTCGCTTGAGGGTTGACATAAATGTCCCGTGAGACGCGAAGGCGGTTCAACAACCCCTGCGACCATCCCTCCGTCAACAAGCTGTAAAAAGCGGCAATCAAGGGTACATATCCAATGAGCAGGAAATAGACCAGTGTCAGAGCAATTAGTACGCAGGCAACTGCGATGTACACCGAGAGTGGATAGCCTGCTGGCAGATGACTAATGCGGTAGACTTTGGAACGCCTCTCTATCCAGCTAAGACCAAGCATAATGCTTACCGCTACAGAGAGAACCCCCACAGAGGTGTTCAATAGCGCTGTGCGAGCGGATTCCACGCCATCGTATTCGTAGTAAAAATAGATAAAACCTATTTGAACAAAGAAAATACTGCATACAAGGAACCCAGCCGTAGGTGTGATGACGCGCGTTTGCTTCCAGCGAAGCCATGCCAGAGCCAGCGCAAGCACAGCCACGGCAAACCCAAAAAGGAGTACTAAGTCTAGCATAGTTTACATATTTCACAGAGTAGGCGGTGCGTCGCCTCGGCGCGTGCATCCCAGGAGTGTTCACGCTCTACTACTTGGCGCCCGTTCTTTCCCATGGCAGCACGCTCCTCCGGATGCTCAAGAAGATACCGAACCGCGCTGGCGAGTTGCTTCGAATCGCCTGGAGGAACAACGATACCGCAGTGGTGTTGCCGAACTAGGTCAGCCATCCCGGGCAAATCGGATACGACGACGGGTACACCGCAGGCAAGCGTTTCAAACACCTTGAGGGGCATAACCCCCGTACAGTTGCGCTCAATACTCCCCATTGGCGCAAGCCCACAGACGCTATGTTGGATGAGCGACGGAATCTGGCTATAGGGCAGCTTTCCCAGATAAAGAATCCGCGTGGATCGGCGTGCCGCTTGCTCGACCTCTCTACGAAGCGCGCCGTCCCCCGCAATTACCAGATGCAGCGACTCTGGCCAATCGGGGTGCTGAATCGCCTCAAGAAGCTTCTCAATTCCCTGCCATCGTGCCAGAACCCCAAAAAACAGGGTGTAGGGTTGGCGAACGCCAGGAGGTGGAGGTGAAGACACCTCAGGGCGAAATAGTTGTGCGTCGACTCCGTTCGAAATCAGGAAAACACGGGAATGTCCCGCTTCCTGTTGTGCCCAGCGCACGAGCGGTTCAGTGACCGTGACGACGGCATCTGCCTGGCGCATTCCATAACGCATCAGGGGCGTCCACAGCCATCTAAACGCGCGCGCCCATGGAAATGCAAGATACAGATCCTCATATGGGCCGTTAACTTCGAGAATAAGGGGTATCTTCAGAAGGCGTAAAGCAGCTATTGTGATGGGGTCAAGCGGATGGTGTCTGATGTAGACCGCTGTGTATTGTCGGGCGCGAACCATGCGCAGGAGCTGTAACTGAACGCCTACAAAGTGAAGTAGCTTAATGATTGGACGCGGTTCGCGGGGTAATCGGGCGTAGGCGGGTTCGTAAAGGTCTACCTGCCACCCACGCTTCCGCAGTCCCTTGATAATCTCGTGGACATGGGCAAACGATGCCTGCCCCTCGCGCGTTGCCTGCAGACATAGATAAGCGAGCTTTCGGTTCGTCGCTGTGCCCATTGAATTACAGTATACCCCCTATTTTTCCAGGAGCAGGCGTAGCACCTCTCTATAGATTTGACGCCATGTTTCCGTTAGCAGGTATGAGTTGTGCCACAGAAGTACGAGTTCGCCCCCATACATGCGGCAACGCCGTGCTAAGAGGCACAGCACTTCAGCAGCAGCGGTCATTGAAAGGCTCATGTAATCAAACAAGGTGCGCTCCATTACAATCAGGGGGCGCTCTCTCAGTCGCAGGCGCGCCCGCGTCTTCAAATTGAACACCGGGTATTCAAAGCAGGTGCCGCAACGAAACCCCACATGGTCAGCGAACCCCAGGGTGCTGTCGTAATCCATCCCCGCGTCCTCCCACGCTTGCCAGGTCGTGGGATTCTCCCAGCGCAGGTAATGCTGACGCCCACCCCAGCGGGGAGGCACACAACCCAGAGATTCCGCCGTTGCGCGCAGTCGGTGCAGTTCAAGAGCGATCTGTTCCACAGAACGGTAAGACTCGTAGCTCGGATGAAGTCCGATAAGGTGTCCGCGTTGGTGAATCTGACGCATAAGAGTCCGGATAAAAGGTTGCTCCAGCGTGTAGACGCCATCCCGAATGCCTGCTGTGTGGTCCGCAATAAAGTAGAATTCGCTACGCAAATGGTGTTGCTCACTGAGAGTCATAAGCCACTCGAAAGTATTTGCAGGGTCTATGCTAAAATCTGCCTGCACTTTTGCGCGAACCCGCTGCAGGGCTAAGCGAGCGCTGCGCCGCCTCCAGAGGTCGCCTACCGCTCCGCGAACGACCAGCGACCAAGGAACATAATAGCCAACCGCGGGCCAGTCAACATCGTGAGTTGGGGTAACCCGATATTCGCGTTCGGGGCGCGACAGGAACGGCCACAATCGTTTCATAACCACCCACAGGATCTCCAGATACTCGTTCACGAGGGGGCGCATCAAAAACCCCTCCTGGTAAGCTATCGAGGCGTGTGCTGGAAAGCGAGAGTGCGCGTCGCGGTCGGCAGTAACGCACTCTTCATAGCGCGTGAGCAGAAAGAAGCAGCTCCCCAGCAGGTCAAAGCCAATAAAAGCGCCATCCGTATCCCAGCGTACCACAGGCGCAGGGGTGGGGGTGGGCACGTAAAGCAGTGGCAACCCAGAATCACAAACCCTCGCCTCTGGCAACTCTTGCGATACATGCCACCAGCAGAGGGGGCGAGCGGGGAGCGAGGGGGGGCGAAGCCAATTTGTTGAAGAAGTCTGAAAAAGAACATCGGCGATTCTCAGATGGCGTGCTGGGTGCCCCGCGACAGTGATTGCTGTGTGCGGCTCTGCATGTCTTTCTATTGCTATCTGCTGTCCCAACCATTCCTGAAGTAACACTCGCAGGATATATTCCCGTTCCTGCGCATAACCGTCAGGCACTTTGACCAGTAGCAACGAACTTTTTGTCATCGCCGATCGCGTGCTTTCACGCCCAACAAGCGTCGCCCAAAGCGTAGCAGAGCGAAACGAAATGCACGCTTCCACTCGGGGAAGAAGTAAACGCTGTATCCTGCACGACGCGCAGCACGAATTGTGTCAAAGTAATTGCGCAGCGGGTGTATCTCGCGCCTGAGGAGTGCTATAAAGGGGTAGCAGCTGTCTACCCAGAGCAGTGGCTTGTAATCCAACATTCTGTTGTTGCTCACTGGAAGCGGGCAGCAAAACGCCTCGTCGAGATAGGCACGAATGAGGATGTTCTCGTAGCCCACCAGAAACAGCCCGTGCTGCATCCAGAAGCGCGGGTTGAGTTCCAGCACATAGTAGTGATTAGTCCTTGCGTCGTACAAAAACTCCATCTCAAACGGTCCGTGGTAGTTCAAGCTATTCAGGATTCGTAGGACGCGCATACCAATCTCTTGGGGGAAGTGAGTGGTCTGAATGATAGCTCCTGTGTTGAGCCAGCCGCTGTCGCCGAGAATCTTGTGCGTGGCGATAAAAAATTGCCTTGCGGGATTTCGCCAATCATAAAATCCCGCGACAGAGATGTTCTGGGCGTCAGGTAGAAAACGCTGCACGAAAATTTCGTCGGGCTTGAGCCCATGGATCTGGAGCATCTTCTCGCTCTGTAGGGTATCTGCGTCTGTGAAGCATAGGAAGCCGCGCGGGTTTTTGGAAAACCCTCTCCATGAACAGCGAGGCTTGACCACATAGGGCAGGGTTTCTTTTGGGGGCGGATAGGTTGCCCAGTAGGGTACAGGCTGCTCCCCAATATCACAGAGATGTTCAGCGAACAGGAACTTGTCTATCAGAACTGGATTATAGTCATGGGGCAAAAAGCGGAGCTCGCGTCTTTCGCGAGCGCAAAGCGCCCAACTGCTCTCTTCAGTGAACAGAAGCGCTGTCCCTTCAGCAAGATGAGGCAGTGTTTCCACGAAAGTGCTGAGCGGGATTCTTCGTGTTTTTACTCCGCAGAGGCGCACTCCTCTTTCCAAACTCCACGCGTTGACATAATCCCCCACGATTATCGCTTCCGGTTTCATAGCCACCCCACAGCCATAATCCGCTCACATTTTGTCCAGTCCCAGTATTTGTAAGTTCGTCGGTAAAAAAGACGCACGAGATGTCTTTGACGGAGATGTCGAATCAGACGATTTGCCCACAACGAGCCAAAGGGGAACAATTCCACGCGCCGGCAAAAAGGCGCCATCAGCTGGGCAATTTCCGAGCGCTCGAAGAAGCGTATCGCATAAATTGGATCCTTTTGAGCTCTTTGCTTGAACAGTTCCTGCAGCTGGGAGTTGTGCGCATTGTGGACGGTGCAGACGACCATTGTGCGATAGAGGCGCACTTGCTCGCGAATGATTTGTCTGATTTTTTCGTTATCTTCAAAGTATACGAGTAAACCATTGTGATAGCTCACATCAAAAGAGCCGGTTCTGAAAGGCAGGCGCATTGCATCAGCACTTAGGAAGCGGCTTGCCCATTGAGGGTAGCGCTGTCGTGCAGAAGCCACGGCTCCCTCAGAAAAGTCCACCCCAATACACTCATATCCCCATTCGTTCAACTGTGCCGTATCCCGAAAACTACCTGCCCCCAACTCCAGAATTCGCCGTGTTTTGTTAGGAAGAATACAAAACAGGTAGTACGCCTGGTAACTGGGGCGTTGGGTATACTCCGCATAGTGTTGATGCCAAGCGTTATCCCAATCCTTAGCGCCTGTCAACTTGAGAGTCATGTCTTGATTATACCTCCCCACCATGGTTCCCTTGCAAGGGTGTTTTGTCGCGGATTGCTCGCCAGTAGCTCAGCAGAATTAGCGTTTCCGCTAAGAGCGCCGCGCCCAGCACCGTCCAGTGAGAGGCGAACTTAACGCCTACAGCGCCAGCTGCAAGGGCGATCCACCATAGAGCATGGCGCGCAGGGGAAAACAAGGCACTGAAACTGTTGCCCGCCATGCGCATGGTTAAGAGAATTAGCCCCATCCATAGTAGTACTCCCCCTCCTGAGAACACAGCTATGGTAAGAACCATGTCGCCTGTGTGCGACAGAAAGAGGATAGAAGTCACTCGTTGGATAAGCAAGAGCGCCTGAAAAAGGGTGCTCAGGTGTTGCTTTTCATAAATAGTAAATAGTTCGGTTAATGGGGTTGCGACGAAGGTGATACAAGCCATCGGCGCGAGCCACTGAAGTAGTTCCCCCGTGGTGCGCCATGTCTCACCGAAGAGAAGCACCGTGAGCTCGGGTCCCAGAATACAGACTATAATACACAGCGGCACTATTCCCAGAATCTGGCGTGTATACATGCGGAGCGTAAGGGAAGCAATTTGCTCTCGCTGCTGGAGAGCAGTCACCAGATACGCGTGTCCTATGGATTGTCCCACAATTGACAGCGGCGCACCTAAGAAGCGTAAAGCAAGCATATAGTATCCAGCTGCTGACGCTCCAAACGCTTGTGTCAGCAGAATCAGAGGAAGCTGTAAGCTAAAGTTACTAAGCAAGCCACTCCAGATATAATACAGGGGAAAGCGTTTATAGCGTATCGCCACAGCCCAGAGCTCGCTCCAGCGAAATGCGTCTTTTTCCAGGGAACCGACTTTTCGCAGAAGTATTCCTAACTGAGCGGATTGTCCCACTATCAGTCCTGTTAGCAAAGCACCAGCACCCAGAGGAAAGGCTGCCGCCTGAATGAGGGCTGTCAACAAGGCTTGAAAGCCGCGCGCCGTAGCCACTAAACGAGTCTGACGCTGGCGCAAAAAGTAAAAGTAAAAAATCTGGTTCAGTGATGTGAGTATGCCCCCTAAGGGCAGTAGCAGAACCCACCATCGCCCCTCAAAATGCAAGATTCGCGCAATCGCCTCACCGAAAAACACTACGACAACCAGAGTGAGGCTGCTGTTCACGAGGGTAAGCAGGATGCTCCATATCATTAACTGTGACGCTCTTTTTGCATCTTCCGGGAGCGGTATTGCCAATTCGTACCGTAGCGCATACGCGCTGGCTAACAGCCCCGTAGTGGCAACAAACACTGCTAAGTGTCCCAGCGCCTCGGCAGGATACAGGCGAGCCAGGAGCAGCATCGAGAGTGCTGTAATCGCCTGATACGATACCGCGCCCGCACCAAGTATGATACTGTGCCGGGCCAACGCGTCACTGGGTAAGAAGCGCTTGATCAGTGTGTGCATTTGAGCGCGCTTCGAATACACGACGTAATGAACAATTGCGCTTCACCTTCGAGCAGCGGTCCCATCGGCAGACTCAGCACCTCGCGCGAGGCACGCTCGGCTTCAGGAAGGCGCAGTCCCATTCCCTGATACAGGGGCAACAGATGCAACGGCACGGGGTAGTAGACGAAGGTGTCGATACCTTGCTCCCGCAGAAAGTGCTGGAGCCTATCGCGACGATCTCCCGATACACGCACTGTGTATTGATGGTAAACATGATAGGCATATGGAGCCTCGTAGGGTGTTTCAATTCCGTCTATCTGACCGAGCAGGGCGTTATAGCGGGCGGCAACCTCACGGCGACGCGCGTTCCACTCATCCAGATAACGCAGTTTGACTCGTAGAATTGCCGCTTGAATTTCGTCGAGGCGTGAGTTGACCCCAATGCGTTCGTTGTAGTATTTCTTGCGGGCGCCGTGCACGCGGAGCATGCGCACGGTTTCGGCGATGGTGTCGTCGTTGGTGACCAGCATGCCTCCATCGCCAAACGCGCCCAGATTTTTGGAAGGGAAGAACGAGAGCGCGCCCGCATGCCCGATTGTGCCCAGCTTGCGTCCCTTGTAGGCTCCCCCAAGCGCCTGCGCCACATCTTCCAGCACTTTCAAGCCGTATTCCTCTGCGATTTCCATAATGGGATCCATGTCAGCGGGATGCCCATAAAGATGCACAGGGATAATCGCGCGGGTGCGCGGCGTGATTTTGGCACGAATCTGGGAGACATCCAGATTGTAGGTTTTGGGGTCAATATCTACAAAGACAGGGGTGGCGCCGAAGTGGCTGATGGCTTCGGCGGTGGCAAAGAAAGTAAACGGCGTGGTAATCACTTCATCTCCGGGCTGGATGCCCAGTGCGTGAACGCCCAGAATGAGCGCATCCGTGCCCGAGTTCAGGGCGACGGCATGCTTTACGCCCAGATAACGCGCCATCTCCTCTTCAAAAGCCCTCACATTCGGGCCCATAATGAAGGTTCCGCTGCGCAGAACCTCCTGAACGGCGCTGTTCAGTTCATCCCACAAGAGCTCCACTTCTGCCTTCAGGTTGAGAAGAGGGATCCGAGAAGCGTTATTCATCGGAAGCAACCTCCTTGACCAGCAAGCCGCGCTTTTCATAGCGCGTGCCACATGCATGGCATTCAGCGTGTTCGGTAGTTTCAGGGTCCGTGCTGAGGGGGAGCTTGATTCCACACTGGCACATCCAGCCTGCGAGTCGTGCAGGTACGCCAGTTACCAGTGCGTAGTCGGGCACATCGCGAGTGACGACGGCGCCTGCCCCCACAAAGGCGTACCGCCCGATTGTAACCCCACAGACGATTGTGCAGTTAGCGCCCAGCGTCGCGCCACGCCGAACCAGAGTCTGGCGGTACTCCGACTTGCGCGAGACATGACTGCGCGGGTTCACCACATTCGTAAACACCATGCTGGGACCGCAAAACACATCGTCCTCCAGAATCACGCCCTCGTAGAGGGAGACATTATTCTGAATCTTCACATTATCGCCGACCACCACCCGTGAGGCGATGAAGACATTCTGTCCAATGTTGCAGTTCCGTCCGATACGCGCGTGAGGCATGATGTGGCTGAAGTGCCAGATTTTTGTGCCTTCCCCGATCTCGCAGGGCTGATCTACGACAGCGGTTTCATGCACGAAATAGGGACGCGTGGGGGCAGGCGTTCTGCCGTCTAGTGCGTGCTGGCACGCGGTAAGCACCTCCAGCACACGCAAACCTTCATGACCATCTGTGAGGGGGGAACGCCTCAAAGCGACACATTCTAAAAAGTGCTGGCACTCAAGGCGAAGTGGCTCGATCTCTTCAAAAGGTACAGGCTCTGCCTGGGTCGTGTTGGGTGTGGGCACGCGCCCACGCCATGCGATCGGTTGGCGCAGTAAAGTGAGTTTGTGTTCGGGCGCAGTATCGGTAAAGACCGCCATCCCTTCGCTTCCTACCACCACCAGGCGATGCTCCTTGTAGGGGTGGAGCCAACTGACAAAGATGTGTCCCTTCACGCCGCTGGCAAAGCTCAGGTTCGTGACGGTTACATCCGGGATGTTCGGGTTGAGATAGCTCCCTCCGTGTGCCTCTACTTGAGCAGGCGTCTCGTTCAGCAAGTAGAGCATTACGGATATGTCATGCGGGGCAAAGCTCCAGAGAATGTTTTCCTCTGTGCGGATGCGCCCCAGGTTGAGCCGATGAGAGTAAATATAATAAATCTTGCCTAATACCCCCTGATCAATCAGCTCTTTCAATTTATTCACTGCAGGGTGATAGCGTAGCAGATGCCCAACCATCAAAATTCGCTGATGCTTCTCCGCCAGTGTCACCAGTTCCCGCCCCTCGTTCAGGTTCAGCGCCAGAGGTTTTTCCACGAACACATCTTTACCCGCCAGAATCGCTTGGCGCGCCAGCTCGTAATGAGTCGCTGCTGGGGTCGCAATCGCGACGGCGTGGATAGAGGGGTCTTCAAGCACTTCCGTGTAATCGGTCGTTACAGCAGTTTGGGGATAACGCTCTGCAACGGTGTGGAGCGTGCCGGCGTCTGCATCGCACACGCGCGCTAAGGCTCCCAGTTCGTGAAAGTTACGCACGAGATTTTTGCCCCAGTGCCCGTAGCCCACAACAGCGATTCGAACCTGCATCATGCCTCCGTGCCCGTAAAATATCTAGCTGCTGGATTATACCCCACAGGTTAGCGGAGTGCCCCTTGCTTGGGGCGGGTGTTCGCTCCCGAAAAAGGTACAATTCCCTCTGGTGAGACCGATGAAGCGCTTGTGGTGGCTGGGATGGCTCTGGCTGATGTGGGGGTTGGGGGTAGCCTTCGCGGATGCCCCTTCAGGAGTGGTGTACTACATCCAGTTCAAAGAGATTGTGCATCGCGCTTCGGCGGATTATCTGATTCGGGCGCTTCAGGAAGCCTCTGCGCGGAACGCGGCGGCGTTTGTCGTGTTGCTGGATACGCCAGGGGGCGAGCTGCAGGCGACACGCGATATCGCGAGTGCCCTGTTGAATAGCCCCATCCCGACAGCGGTCTTCGTGTATCCATCAGGTGCGCGGGCAGGGTCTGCGGGTGTGTTCATCACAATTTCTGCTCATGTAGCGGCGATGGCGCCCGGTACGAACATTGGCGCGGCAACCCCTGTGAGCGGCAGCGGGGAAGACATCGGCGAGGATATGCGCAAAAAAGTCGTAAACGACACGGTTGCCTTCGCCAAGACGATTGCCCGCCAGCGCGGGCGCAACGAGGAGTGGGTGGTCAAAGCCGTTACAGAAGCCGCCTCCATTCCTGAAACCGACGCGCTGAAGCTTAAGGTGATTGACCTTATCGCCACAACCCCCGCTGACCTGCTTAACAAAATGAACGGGCGCAAAATCACGCTGGCAAACGGCAAGACGCTCACCCTGCGTACAAAAGACGCGCCGTTTCAGGAAATCCCCAAAACATGGCGCGAAACGCTATTGATGTTTATTGCTCATCCGAATGTGTTTTACTTTCTGTTCCTGCTGGCGTTTTACGGGCTAATTGCGGAACTCCAGAACCCTGGCGCGACCTTTCCGGGCGTGATTGGACTGATTAGCCTGCTGCTGGCGCTGTACGCGATGTCGGTGTTGCCTGTAAATGCGCTGGGGGTGGCGTTGATTCTGGTGGCGTTCGCGCTGTTTGTCGCCGATTTGTTCACCCCCACGCATGGCGCGCTCACCTTCGGCGCGATTGTGTCGTTTTTGATTGGCTCCATCATTCTGTTCCAGTCCGACTCGCCTGTAATGCGGGTGAGTCTCTGGTTGATTGGCACGATGACGGTGCTGACGGCGGGGTTCTTTTTGTTCATCACCTATTCGGGCGTGCGGGCGCAGTTTCGCAGGAAGGTGAGTGGTCAGGAGCGGTTGATTGGCATGATTGGGCGCGTGCGCAAGCGGCTGGACCCCGAAGGGCTGGTTTTTGTGGATGGCACGCTCTGGCGTGCGATCGCGCAAGACCCGCCCATTGAAGAAGGCGAGTCGGTTCAGGTGGAGCGTGTAGAGGGGTTGACGCTGTATGTACGCTGGGCGCCTTCCATAGGAGGGGCATCGCCTGTGCCCGCGGCGCGTCAGGAGGACGGAAACGCATAGATGCTACGCACCCGTGTCTTGACCGCCGTTGTGGGGATTCCGCTGTTTCTGGTTGCGCTGTGGGCGCCGGGCGGATGGCTTTTCGCTGGGGTGTGTTCGCTGCTGGCTGGAGTGGGCATTCTGGAATTTCGCAGTGTGTATAGTGAGAGAGAGGGACATCGCTATCACCTTAATCCAGTTTTGCTGGTGTGGGGGGCAAGCTTGCCGCTCTTGACGCGCCTGTTTCCCGATATGGCGCTTCATGAGAGCCTGCTTCCTGTGCTGGGGGCGAGTTTTCTGTGGGAGCTGGCGCGGGCGTGGCGTCAGGGCGTAGCGCCAATAGTGCCGAACCTGAGTTATGCGCTGTTTGGGGCGCTCTACATCGGCTGGCTGATGAGCTTCGCGGTACGCTTACGAAACGATTTCACTCCCCAAACGATGTATGAACTCCCCATAGAGCAGGGAGTGTTGTGGGTCGTATGGCTGATGGCGATGCTCTGGACGGGTGATTCGGGCGCCTACTTTGCCGGAAAGCTCATAGGGAAGCGAAAAATTGCACCTTCTATTAGCCCAGCTAAAACAGTAGAGGGTTCTGTTGCAAATCTTATACTTTGCGCACTGGTGGGCTACGGCGTGGGGCTGGCAGTAGGGGTTTCGGCTCCTGTAGCCATAGCCACAGGGTTGGGCGTGGGGGTGCTGGGGCAGCTGGGGGATTTGTTTGAGTCGGCGCTCAAGCGGGCAGTCGGCGTCAAAGATTTTGGGGGGATTCTGCCAGGGCATGGGGGCGTTCTGGATCGGTTTGATAGCCTGTTGTTCAGTGCGCCGTTTGTGTGGTGGGTTGTGGCGTACTGGGTGTAGCAGGAAAAGACGGTTCTGAAAGAGAATTCACTTCCCCGATGAAGGCATGGCTTCGCTGGCTGCGCGGGGCGGCGATGGTTTTGGGACCGCTCTTCGCGTTTCTCACGGTGTTGACACCTTCCCCCTTGCATGGCGTTTCCCAATCGGCGTGGCAGACGCTGGGGCTGGCGGTGTGGATGGCGCTGTGGTGGTTCACCGAGTGTATTCCCATCCCTGCCACGGCGCTTATCCCGCTGGTGTGGATGCCCCTCACAGGGATTATGGAGGAGAAAGCCACCGCCTCGCGCTACGCAGACCCCATCATCTTTTTGTTTCTGGGCGGTTTCATCATTGCGCAGGGGATGCAGGAGAGCGGCTTGCACCAGCGGATTGCCCTCTGGATTATCCAGCGACTGGGGCATACTCCAAAGGGGCTGATCGGGGGCTTTATGCTCGCCACGGCATTTATCTCGATGTGGGTCAACAACACCTCCACGGCGATGATGATGTACGCTGTGAGCTTGCCGATTCTGCAAACCCTGCGTCAGGGAGTGGGGGGCGAGGAAGCGCGAGGCTTCAATGTGGTGCTGATGCTGGGCATCGCCTATGCTTCGTCTATTGGCGGTGTGGGTACTCTAATCGGCACTGCCCCGAATGCCCTGCTCGCGGGCTTCCTCAAGGAAAACTACGGCTACACGCTCACGATGCTGGACTGGCTCTGGATCGGTTTGCCGTTTGTGGGATTGATGCTCCCCTTCACATGGTTCTGGCTCACCCGTGGGCTGGGAGACCATGGAGGAGCGTTCCGGGAGTTGCGCGTTCAGTGGGCAGAGACAACCACAACCCCTCTTAGCCGGGCGGAGAAGGGGGTTCTGACCGTTTTCGGGCTGGTGGTGTTCGGCTGGTTGTTTCGGGCGAAGCTGGCGGAATGGACGGGTTTGCCCATTTCCGACAGCACGGTTGCGATTGCAGGGGCGCTTTTGTTGTTCGTGTTGCCAGCAGGCAAGGGACGCGCCATTCTGGACTGGCGCACGGCGGAGCAAATCCCGTGGGGCGTGCTTCTGCTATTCGGCGGGGGGCTGGCGCTGGCGAGCGCCTTTGAAAGCACAGGCTTGGCAAAGGCAATTGGCTCCAGCGTGGAGGCGCTGGGAGCAGTTAGCCCGTGGGTGCTGACACTGGGCGTTGCAACTCTGGTCATCTTTCTGACGGAGTTGACCTCCAATACCGCCGTAACGGCTACTTTTTTGCCTGTGGTATCGGCAGTGGCGGTGGGCTTGGGGTTAGACCCACGCCTGCTCACGATTCCAACGGCGGTAGGCGCGTCGGCGGCGTTTATGTTGCCTGTTGCCACGCCGCCGAACGCAATCGTTTTTGCCTCAGGCGAAATTCGGGTTCACGAGATGGCGCGTGCAGGGCTGGCGCTCAATTTATATTGTATCGCGCTCACCACGCTGATTACGCTGACTCTGGCACGCTGGGGGCTGGGTTTTTAGCGCCCTCCCCCGCCTCCGCCGCGCATGCCAGCGCCACCACCACCGCCTGCGCCCGGACGCTGCGAGCCACCCATGCGCGGTCCAAACGGACGCCCGAACGGCGAGCCAGGTCCTTCATCCTGCTGAGTGAAGATGCGCCCGGTAACCACGACTTCGCCCTCACGCAGACCATCAATAATTTCGGTCTTCTCGTTGCCCTGCACCCCGACTTTCACAGCACGGCGCTGCGGACGCCCGTTGACCATAACCTCCACATAAGCGCCCTCCGGCGATTCGTTGACCGCCTCGTTGGGCACGGCGAGCACATCCTCCTTGCGGGCAACCAGAAATTCGCACGAAGCGTTTAAGCCCGGCTTGAGACGCGGGTCAGGCTTTTCGATCTCCACGCGCACTTTCACCACCGTTACATTTTGTTCCACGACTGCCTGCGGGTCTATACGGCTCACCTTGCCGCGGAATTTTTCGCGCGGGTAGGCGTCAATCCGAATGGTGACGGGCTGACCGATTTTGACATTCCCGATATCGGCTTCGTCTACCGAGACCTCCACATACATGCGCGAGGTATCGGCTATTTGCAGAAGAGTGTTGCCCTGCGAGAAGAGCGAGGTGCCTGGGGGCACAATCGTACCACGCTCCACAAACCGGGCAATCACGACGCCGCTGAGGGGTGCGGTGATGGTCGTGCTATCCAGCTGGACTTTGGCGTTATAGAGCTGGGCGTCGGCGCGGGCGCGCTGGGCTTTTGCCGCGGCGATATCCGCCTCGCGCAGGCGAATCTGCCGGAGGTTAGCGCGCGCCTGTTCTAAGGCAACCTGCGCCTGACGATACTGCGAGCGTGCCTCTTCCAGCGCCTGCTTGACCAGCTCCACCTGAGCGCGGTTGGCTTCCGCCGATCTCAGGTTCGCTTCCGCTTCCTGAACGCGAGCGCGTGCTGTCTCTAACCGTGTCTGGATATCCGCCTCAAGGGTCTGAAGGCGTTTTTCCGCCGCGACGAGCTGGCTTCGGGCATTTTCCAGCTGCGCCAGCGCATTATCCACCTGTTGCTGGGAGACGAACCCTTTCTGCAGGAGCGACTGAAGGCGTTCATAGTTGCGCTGGGCGGTTTCCACCTGCTGGCGGGCGGCGTTGTAATTCGCTTGCGCCTGCGCACGCTCCTGCGGGATGGTAACTTTCTCCAGCTGCTCCAGATTCTTACGGGCAGTTTCCAGCGCGGTGCGTGCGGACTGAATCTGCGATTCGGTGAGGGTCGGCTGGATGCGTGCGCGTTCTTCGGCTTGCTGGAGCCGTGCGCGTGCCGCTTCCAGGTTCGCCTCTGCCTGACGCAGCGCTAACTCGCTCTGCTCGCGCTGAAGACGCAGGCTCTCCTCTGCCTGCTCGATACGGGCGTTCGCGGCTTCGAGGTCGGCTTTTGCCTGATTATAAACCGCAAGTGTATCGGCGGGGGCAATTCGCGCCAGCAGCTGCCCTTTTTGCACGACATCGCCCACATCCACCAGCAGCTCGCTGACGATGCCCCCCGCTTTGGATTTCACATCGACGATATTGTAGGTTCGCAAAACGCCCGTCGCATTAATGGTTCGCACCACATCCTCGCGGGTTACTTCAGCAGTGCGGAATTCGGGCTGGTTGTTCTGAGTTTCCTGATTTGCACGTCCGCGCCACCAGAAAACCGCTGCGACGGCAACAACGATTGCCACAATCACCACAACGCGCCTTTTCATAGCTTTGACCCTTCCATAGGATACCCGATGGCTATAGACGCAGGGGCGGGGGAAATGTTCTGGGTATCCTATTTCTATGCGTGTGCTGGTGCTGGGGGCGACGGGGTATGTAGGGGGTCGGCTCACCCCACGCCTGCTGGAGGCAGGGCATCGGGGCGGAACTGGACAGATGGATTCGCGGTATTATTGGGGGAGCGATACAGAAGATTGCCCAACTCGCCGAAACTGTGCCACAGGAGGCATATCGATAAGACGCCGTTTGGGATACAATATAGGATGGAGGTCAACAAGAGCGTGAAACGCAAATGGATAGGTGGAGCCGTTAGCCTGCTCCTGCTGGGGCTTGCTTTTGGGGGCGGTTGGTGGGCGCGGATGTCGATGCGCCCCTATGCCTCGTCCGCAGGCAGCTCGGTTGTGGTGCAACGCGATTTCACTCCGATGATTGCCGATGCGCGAACTCCTAAATCGGATGCATCCGTCTCGGAGCCGTCGATGGTCGCGCTCTACTGGCGCGTGCTGGACCTTGTTAAGCGCGAATATGTGGAGCCTGTAGACGAGACGAAGCTGATGCGCAGCTCGCTCGATGCGATGCTCGCCGCGTTAGACGATCCGCATTCGCAATACATGGAACCCCAGCGGTTTGAGCAGTACCTCAGGGCGCTGAACGGGGAAGTGAGCGGAATCGGCGCCGTGCTGAGCCTGCTCCAGCGGAAATCAACGGTCAAGCTCGGCAACACAGAGGAAACGGTTCCCGTAGAACAGCGCCTGATTCAGGTGGTGGCGGTGCTGCCCGGCTCGCCCGCCGAAAAAGCAGGGCTGAAATCGGGCGACCTGATTACAGAAATTGATGGGCAGTGGGTGCTGTCGGAAGACCCGTTTGCCGAGGTGGTGGGTCTCCAGCGTTTGCACCGGGAGCGCCAGCAGATTTTAGATGCCGACCGCCGCGCCCGTGAGCGGCTCCGCAAGTCCATTACAATCAGCGAAGCCATCCAGAAGTTGACGGAGGTGCCCAAACCCAACGAAAAGCCCGAACTGACCCTCAAAGTGCAGCGCGGGGGACAGACTCTGGAGGTGAAGGTAAGCCGCGCGCTCACGAAGGTCAAGCCTGTGGAATACGGGCGCGTGCGCGGGCAGTTTGGCTACATTCGCCTGAACGCCTTGAATGTGCAGGCAGAGCACGAGTTCACGCAGGCGTTGCGCACGCTTCAGCAGGGCGGCGCGAAAGGGCTGGTGATTGACCTGCGCCAGACCGCGATTGGACAGCAGGAGCCAGCGCTCAAGATTCTGAGCCAGCTGGTGCGCACGCGGCGCGTCGGCACAGTAGAGTACCGTGAGGGAAACACCTACAAAAAACGCCCGCTGAACCTGCCCGCCGAGCCTCGCGGGAAAGCGCTCCCAATTGCCGTGCTGGTGGATCAGGGCACTTATAATGTCGCTGAACTTGTTGCGCTCGCGCTCAAAACGGGTGCGAAGGCGCGTCTGTTCGGCGTACCGACCGCTGGCGACGCGGCGCAGACGGCGCTCTATCGCCTGAAAGACAACTCGGCGTTCACGCTGACCGTGGGGCGCTATTATGGCGCCGACGGCAGCAGTTTCGACAAGCGCGGGGTTCAACCGGACGAACGCATCGCCGCAGCGCCCACTATGCGCGGACAGCCCAACGGCGACCCTGCGCTGGATAAAGCACTGGCATGGCTCACTCAGGTACAGAAGGAGGCACGCTCATGAGAAGGGGACGCGCACTGTTGCAGGCGTTGCTTCTTTTGCCTGCGCTCGGATTGCTGTTTATTCTGGGGTTTGTGAGCGCTGATATGTGGGCGAACCCTACGGGACGCCCCCACGAGGCGCTGGCGCTCCTGCGCAGCCGCTGGAACCCTATTGCACCTGACAGCGCGGCAAAAATAGACCCCGTGGAAGCCTTCCAGAGCGTGCTGGCAGAGATTGAGAACCATTACTACGGCAAGCCTCCTGCCATCGATAAGCTGACCTATACCAGCATCGATGGCATGCTCAGCGCGGTGGGCGACCCCTACACCCGCTTCATGGAGCCTGAAGCCTTCAAGCGGATGCAGGAAGACACCTCAGGCAAGTTCACAGGCATCGGCGCGCTGCTGGAAGACGCCCCCGGCGGTGCGCGTGTAGTGCGCCCTCTGCCGAACAGCCCTGCGGAAAAGGCAGGCTTGAAAGCGGGCGATGTGATTATCGCCGTGGACGGCAAGAGCCTGGAGCGCATCTCCGTAGATGAGGCGGTGCGCCTCATTCGCGGACCGCGCTATTCCACCGTGGTGCTGACCGTGCGCCGCGAGGGTGAACCGGCGCCCCTCAAAATCACCATCCGACGGGATGTAATTGAAAGCCCCACGGTGGATGTCTACCTGGAAGACACCGAGAACAAAATCTATCGCATCTGGCTCCAGCAGTTCAACGAGAAAGCGCCCGATCTGGTCGCAAAAGCCCTGCGCGACATCCAGAAAAACGGGGGGCGCGCCGTGATTTTAGACCTGCGCACTAACCCTGGCGGACTGCTGGACTCGGCGGTGAAGGTGGCGAGCCTGTTTGTGCCGGGACGCAAGACCGTCGTGCAGATTGTGGGGCGTCAGGGACTGATAGACCAGCTCCATTCGGACTCGTCGCTGTATCTGAATCTGCAGATGCCGATTGTGGTGCTGATGAACGGCAGCAGCGCCAGCGCGTCGGAGATTGTGGCGGGGGCGCTTCGAGACCATAAGGTGGCGATTCTGATTGGCGAAGACTCCTTCGGGAAGGGACTGGTGCAAACAGTAATCCCCACCTCGCAGGAGACCGCCGTCGCGATTACCACCGCCAAGTACCTCACGCCAAACGGCACCGACCTGAACGCGAAGATTGTGGACGGCAAGCGCGTGGGCGGGCTGAAACCCGATATTGAGGTCAAAGCCGACGAGAACTGGCGCATCACCGACGAGGATCGCTCCAAAGACAAGCAGCTCCAGAAAGCGCTGGAGGTGCTTCGGGAGAAGTTGAACGCGCCGCTGGCGGGTACCGCGGCGATGCGCGCCTCTGCCGACGAGATGGAGAGACGATGAGAACGGTACTGATCGGTTCTGACCACGCAGGCTACGCGCTCAAAGAAGCGTTGAAGGCGTTCCTTCAGGAACAGGGCTACCGCGTGGAAGATGTCGGTGTCCACTCAGACTCGCCTGCGGATTACCCCGATGTGGCGCACGCGCTCACCGCACGCTTGCAGGAACTTCCCGATGCGCTTGGGGTTCTGATCTGTGGCACGGGAATTGGCATGTGCATCGCGGCGAACAAGCGCAGAGGGATTCGCGCGGCGCATGCCAGCGACCCTGTGTCTGCCTCGCTGGCGCGTGCCCATAACGATGCGAATGTGCTGTGCCTTGGAGCGCGCATCGTGGGCGAGGAGCTTGCGAAGGGGATTGTGTCGGCATTTCTGCAAACGCCCTTCAGCGCCGAGCCACGCCACCAGCGGCGCGTGGCGAAGCTGGAGCTGAGCGCAGGAGGTGAACCCTTATCTCGCACCGAATGAGTGAAGTCGGCGCGCCAGAGCGCGCGGTGCTGGTGTTTTGCCACCCTGAGATGGGGGATGAGGAATCTTACTGGGCGGAAGAGATGCGTGCGCTGGCGCACTCAGCAGGGGTGAAACTCGTCGCCGAGATGCGCCAGAAACGCCACGCGCTGGATGTCGCCACCGCCATCGGGCGCGGCAAAGCCGAGGAGCTCTTCGCGCTCGCCCGCGAAAAGCAGGCAGATGTGATTATCTTCGACACAGAACTCACCCCCGTCCAGCAGCGCAATCTGGAAGAAATCACCCAGACCCGCGTGATAGACCGCACCCAGCTGATTCTGGATATTTTCGCCCAGCGTGCCCGCACGCGCGAAGGCGCCCTGCAGGTGGAACTGGCGCAACTGCTCTATCTGATGCCGCGCCTGTCAGGGCTGGGCACAGCGCTCTCGCGACTGGGCGGCGGCATCGGCACGCGCGGTCCCGGAGAGACGAAGCTGGAGATTGACAAGCGTCGCGTGCGCGAGCGAATCGCCCACCTGCGTCAGGAGATTGAGGAGGTGCGTCGCAAGCGCGCCCACCAGCGCAGCTCCCGACGCAAGCTGCCCTTCCCGCACGGGGCGATTGTCGGCTACACGAACGCGGGCAAGTCCACCCTGCTGAATGTGCTTTCGGGCGCGGAGGTGCTGGTGGATAACCGCGTGTTCGCCACGCTGGACCCCACCACCCGGCGCGTGGTGCTGCCCGACGGCTGGTCGGTGCTGCTGACCGATACCGTCGGATTTGTGGAGAACTTGCCCCCAATGCTGCTGGAAGCGTTTTATGCCACGCTGGAAGAGGTGCAGGAAGCCGATTTTCTGATTCATGTGATTGACATCTCCAGTCCGCACTGGGAGCTACAACGCGACGCGGTGGAAACGACACTCGTGGAGCTGGGCGTGGATCAGAAACCTGTGATTACCGTGTTCAACAAGGCGGATAAGGTCAGCGACAGGGCGTGGCTCACCCGGCTTGTTGCCGAAACGCCCAACTCGGTCTATATCTCGGCGCGGCAGGCGCAGGGCATTCCTCATCTGATGGATCGGCTGGTGCATACCATTCGCTCGATGCTGGTCAGCGTGGATGTGTGGCTGCCCTACAGTGCGACCGCGCTGCTTGCCGAGTGCTACGAGTACGGCTTCGTGCTGTCGGTGGACTACAAGGAGGAGGGCATCCATTTGCGGGCGCAGGTGATTCCTGCGGTGGCCAGCCGCCTGCGCGAGGCAGGAAAGTGAAAACGGGTACAATTGCCTCGCCATGGAATGGGCGACCAAGATACTGAGCTGGACTCTCTGGATGCCGGTAATCGGCGCCTTCGTGCTGCTCTGGGTTCCCCGTCGCCAGGAGCTGATGGCGCGAGGGATTGCAACGGTCTTCGCGCTAATCACGCTGGGGCTGGCAGGCGTGCTGGTGGCAAGCTTTGACCCCAACGATCGCCGCTATCAATTCATGGAGCGCGTGGACTGGCTGCCCGATTACGGCGTGCAGTACCTGCTCGGTGTGGACGGGGTGAGCCTATGGCTGGTGGCGCTGACAGCCTTATTGAGCGTGCTGGCGCTCTTTTTCTCCTTCAGCATCACCGAGCGCGTAAAAGAGTTCTTGATTCTGATGTTGTTGCTGGAGAGTGCACTGCTGGGCGTTTTTATGGCGCTGGACTTAATCCTCTTCTATGTCTTTTTTGAGCTGACACTGGTACCGACCTACTTTTTGATTGCGCTCTGGGGTGGGCGCGACCGTGCGAGCGCGGCGCTCAAGTTTTTCCTTTACACCTTTTTCGGTTCGCTGTTTATGCTGCTGGCGTCTATTGTGCTGGCGTTTGAGCATTATAAGGCGACGAATGTGATGACTTTTGAGCTGATGCGCCTGGAGGAGTTTCTGCGTCAGGGGGGCGTGGCGGCGGATTTGCGCACATGGCTCTTTCTGGGCTTCGCGATTGCGTTTGCGGTGAAGTTGCCGCTGGTGCCGTTCCACACATGGTGGCCCCACGCGATGGGCGAGGCGCCCCTGCCTGTGGTGGTGGTGTTTCTCAAGACAGGCGCATACGGCTTTTTGCGCTTTGCGTTGCCGATGTTCCCGGAAGAGGCGCAGGCGTTCGCGCCGCTGGGGATGGCGCTCGCCGCGATTGCGGTGGTCTACGCCGCGATTCTGGCAACGATGCAGTTTGACATGCGTCAGGTCGCGCTTTATGCCGTGCTGAGCCACGCGGGGTTTATTATGATGGGACTGTTCGCCCGGAATGAGCAGGGCTTTGTTGGCAGCGTGCTGCAGCAGATTAATCACGGCGTAACGATGGGCGCGATGTTCCTGCTGCTGGGGTTTCTGTACCTGCGCACACGCACGCTGGATGTGGACAGGCTCGGCGGTCTCAAGCACCAGATGCCCCTCTTTTCTGCCCTGTTTCTGATTGTGCTGCTGGCGTCGGTGGCGTTGCCAGGCACGAACGGCTTCGTGGGCGAGTTTCTGTGCCTGCTGGGCGCGTTCCAGTCGGCACAGGCGGGCGATGTACCAGTGGGCTGGGTGGTGCTGGGCGTGCTGGGCACAATCCTGTCGGTGGTCTATATGCTCTGGATGTTCCAGCGGGCGTTTTACGGACCGACGCCGGAACACCTGCGCGGCATCCCCGACCTGCGTCCGCATGAGGTGGCGCTGGTGTTGCCCCTGATTGCGCTGATTTTCTGGATTGGCGTCCGCCCCGTCACCTTCACAAAGCCGATTACCACTGCCTATGAGACTTTGCACAGCCAGCCAGCGGGGGTTCTCTCCGCACATCAGCAACGGTAGCCGCGAGGGGGAGCGCAATGCGCACAACGCTTGAGAAGGAAACGGTGATTGTGATTTTCGGGGCGACGGGCGACCTCGCCCGAAACCTGCTCATTCCCGCGCTGTATCAGCTCTGCCATGCGCACATGCTCCCCGAAAATGTGCGAATCTTACTCTACGCCCGACGCCCCTACACGCTGGAGCAGTACCTGAGCGAGGTGGAGCAGTCGCTTCGGGCGGAGGGTAAAAAGTTAGAGGGCTGGGCACAGTTCACCCCGCGCTTTGTGGCGTATGTGCAGGGCGGTCTGGACGAAAAAAGTCTTGAGCAGTTGAACGCCTGGATAAAAGCGAACGCCGTATTCTATCTGGCGTTGCCGCCGGGGGTGTTTGCGCATGCGGCGGAACTGCTGGCACAACTCGGCTTCCACGATGAAACCCACGGCTATCGCCGATTGGTGATAGAGAAGCCCTTCGGCTACGATATTGAAAGCGCTCGCGCTCTGGATCAGCAGGTACGCGCCCACTGGCGCGAAGAGCAGATTTTCCGGATTGACCACTACCTGGGCAAGGAGACCGTTCAGAACATTCTCGTGTTTCGGTTCGCGAACCTGCTGCTGGAGCCGCTGTGGAACCGCAACCATGTGGAGCATGTACAGATTACCGCGGCGGAGACCGCCGGGCTGGAGGGGCGCGCCAGCTACTACGATCAGGCAGGCGCCCTGCGCGATATGGTGCAAAACCACCTGATTCAGCTCTTCACCTTGACCGCGATGGAGCCGCCTTCCAGTTTGGTGTATGACGACCTGCGCACGGAGAAGGTGAAGGTTCTCAAAAGCGTGCGTCCCATCCCGCGCAGTGCGGTGAACGCCTTCGCGGTGCGGGCGCAGTATACTGCAGGCGTCGTGAAGGGCGAGCGCGTGCCCGGCTATCTGGAAGAGGAGGGGATTCCCCACAACTCCACGACCGAGACCTACGCGGCGGTCAAGCTTTATGTGGATAACTGGCGCTGGCGCGGCGTGCCGTTTTACCTGCGCACGGGCAAGCGCCTCAGCGCCGACCGGAGCGAGATTGCGATTCAGTTCAAGACGCCGCCCTTGCACCTGTTCCGTGAGACCCCACTGGATCGGCTGGAGCCGAACTGGTTTATCTTCGAGATGAAGCCTTCGGAAGCGATTTCGCTGGTGGCGCAGGCGAAAAAGGTGGGGCTGGAGCTGACCCCACGCACCATTGTGCTACGCGCCGCCTACCGCGAACCGCATCAGGAGGGATTTGACGCCTACACCACGCTCCTTCTGGATGTGCTGGAGGGCAACCGCCAGCATTTCCTGCGCTTTGACGAGGTGGAGTGGGCGTGGCGTGTGTTAGACCCCATCCTCAAAGCGTGGCAGAGCGACGATAGCCCCCTGCCGACCTACCCTGCTGGCTCCGAAGGTCCCGAAGAAGCCGTGCGGATTCTGGATTCAGAGCATCACCGCTGGCGTCCGTTAGGAGGATAAAATGGCAAACTCTCAACCGATTCAAAATGTTTTCCCGCAACTACGCATCACAGACTGGAGCCGTGCGCATCGCTTCTATGTGGAGGGACTGGGCTTTCAGGTGGACTGGATTCACCGGTTTGCTCCCGACATGCCCGTTTTCGCGCAGGTGAGCCGCGAGGGACGCGCGCTGTTCCTGACCGAACACGCAGGCGATTGTCAGGTCGGCGGCGCGGCGTATATTGTGCTGGACAATCTGGACGCTTTTTATCAGGAGGTCTGTCAGCGCGGCGTGACGCAACCCGAACCCCCTGAAGAGACCCCGTGGGGGCGTCGGGAGATGACCCTCAAAGACCCCGATGGGAACACCCTGCGCTTTGCGGCGCCGTTAGAGACGCGGTGAGCAGGAACGCCCCCTCGCCCACAGTGGCAGGCGAGGGGGGCAGGGCACATCAACACCCACTGCCGAAGTTGAACAACACCACCAGCAGGTCAGCGTCGTCGACGGTGGCGTCGCAGTTCACATCGGCGGGGTTGGCGCCCGTTGCGCCGAAGGCGAACAGCACCGTCAACAGGTCAGCGTCGTCCACGCAACCACTGCCGTCGGCGTCGCCATTCGTGGGGATGCAGGCAGGGGCGAACCAGAAGCCCCCCGTGAGGCTGTAAGTGCCGCCCGTGAGGGCGTTGCTGGCGTCGGGCTGACCAACGGTGCCACCCATGTTGAAGCTACCGCCGGTGGCGAAGGTGATGCCGCCCCCGTCGATGGTCCACCAGCTGAGGTCGTAGCCACCGCCCGATTGGGCGCAGGCGACGCCCATCAGCGTCGTGAGTATCACGCCCATCATCACTGTTCTCATGGTTGTTCTCCTCCTCATTGGTTTGGTTGTGCCCTCTCCCCCGCAAGCAGGGGGGAGGGCTTCAGGTCAGGGTGTCATGGTGCCCCAATCTGCACCACGCCGGAACTGCCCTCGCGTCGGAGCGTCATCGGGCGCCAGAGAGTGAACTGCTCGTTGTAGTTGCCCGGCACGATGCGCACCGTGCCGCCACTGGGCACGCAGAAGGTTGCCTCGTAGACCTGGTTGAAGGGGTTAGCAGAGGTGCCACGCTCGGAATTGCCGTTATTGCTGGTATCGCCATTCACGCTCCGGTCCACATAGGTCGGGTTCGCCATCTCGAAGATATAGTAGCGAATGTGATCGAACGCCTGCGCGATGCGTCCCCAGCCGACCCATAGGGGATCTCCTGCCGTCGGGCACTCCCAGATGGGGTTGCCGTTCGCGTCGTTCCCCGCAGTCTCAGCACATGAGCAGATACCGCGGAGGCGCAGGTCGCTGTCCAACGCCGCGGAACCGGAGGAGCCGCCTTCGATCGTGCCATTGCCAACCGTGATCTCGGTGTCCCACAGCCCGCCGACGCTCTGGCAACCGGTGCTGACCCCGAAGACGCGCGTGAAGAAACTGACACGCTTGAAAGTGCCAGCAGGATGGTGAATGGCGGAGCCGCTGCTGCCCAGGGGCCAGTCCGCAGTGGTCCAGCCCAGAAACACATCGCCTTCCGGCTCCTCGTACAGCCCCAGCAGCGTCCAGTCGGCATTGATATGCTGTTTGAGCAACTTCGCGCCCTGCGTTCGGGGAACCGTGTTGACATTCGGAGGGGTGCCGTTGCAGGTTGCGGTCTGGAAGAACCAGAAGGCTTCCATGCCGTTCGCTGAGGACTGGGTGCTGATGCAGTGCTGGGCGGTGGAGAAGATGGGAGCGAGGTCGCTGCCTGTGCGGTTCATCAGCTGACCTGTGCAGAGGCGGTTGCGCCCATCCTCTGGGTAGAGGATCCGCGCCACGCCGCGCGCCGGGGTCGCATGGCTTGCCCTGCAGGTTACATCGAGGTGGCATCCCAGCTCGGCAGGCTCGAACTGCGGCTCTATTCCCGTATACATGTAGGCAATCCCGACAATCTCAGGCAGACGCTGGGGGTCGGTCTCTTCGGGCACAAACACTTCCAGTCCAAAGGCTTCCGTGCGCCAGAGAGAGGGCGACCACCAGTTGCCCGCTTCATCGGGGTAGACCCGAACGGGCAGCACCACGCTGCCGTTTGGGTCATAGACGCGCATCTGCACTCCCGACGGGGGACGCCCCTGCAGGAGCAGGCGCAATCCCACTGCATTTTCGGAGTACAGTTCCAGATGGCACGCCCAGCCGCGCCAGACTCTACCTGTTTCAGGCGAGCGCAGCTCCACCCGCTCCCATCGCGCCTGTCCCAGCAGGTTCGGCGGCGCATCGAGGGTGTAGCCGACTTCAAGGACAGGATGCGCGATACCGCCGCCTGTTGGTTCTTGTGGGGGTGCAACAGTGCGGGGGAGCGTAACCCGCGTTGGTTTCACATGGGGCGCCAGCAGCGACACGGGCGATTTTTGGGGCGTCGTCGCTGACGGCGGACGCACCGCCATATCGAGGGTCGCCTCCTCGATCTGGGCGCTCATGTCGCGCCAGCCACCGAGCGCGACCAGAATCGTCAACAGCCACAGTTTCCGCATGGGAACACCTCCTTATAGCAGGTTGACCAGCACCAGCACAAAGCCCGTCTTGCCCTGCTCAAGGCGGGTCATCGCCTTGCCCAGAATCGCACCCTGTGCCTTCTGCAGGTCGGTCGCCTTCATCGCGTAGCCCGCGCGCTCCGCCGTAGTCAGCAGATCGCCGGGTTCGATGGCGTGCTGGGTGGCGTCGGCGTAGACCCACACGCGCCCGCTGATAGCAACCGGGGTGTGGTTCTCGCTGCCTTCCAGGTTGCCCAGCACGATACCCTTGGACAGCCCGTTCGCGCCCGCGACGATGCCTGCCACGCGCTTGTTGTACGCGCCGCGTGCGAGGCGGAGGTTGCCGGGGTTATCGGGGTCAATCTCCACGACCATGCCGGGTTGCACTTCGTCGGTGGTGGGGAACTTCTCGGCGAAGTCGGCGCCCACAATTTGCAGCACATCGACCTTCGCGGTGCCGTTCACAACCAGTTTCTCGTCGGGCGCTGTGGTGCCGATGCCCACATTGCCGTCTGCCGTGACAATCATGCGCGTAGTCGCAACGCCAGCCGAGTCTTCGGTGCGCACGCGGAACGGGTCGACGCCGAAGGCGCCATCGACAATCAGCTGGGCGGAGGGCAAGCTTGAGCCAACCCCGATACCGACGCGCCCCTCGTGAGAAACCACCACACGCGTGGAGCCGTCGGAACGGAGATGGAGAATATCTTCATTGGCAGTATCAGTGGAGACACTCAATCGGGCAGCCGGTCCAGAAAGTCCGATGCCCGTCTTGCCATCCGCCAGCACAATCATGCGGGTGGTCGTGCCTGTGGACAGCTGGGAGCGGACCCGGAACACATCTTCCCCTTCGGGCGCATCCACCTGAAACCCTGCCAGCGGTGAAGTGGTGCCCACGCCGATACGGGCGCCCGTGCTGTTCATCAAGCCGCCTGATACCTTGTTCAGGGACGCCGCATCGGATGCCAGCTTCGCGCTATTCACGGCGTTATTTGCCAGCATGCCCGTGACGATTCCACCTGTGGCGACGCTGAAAGTGGTGCCTGACAGGCTCAGTCCCGCGCCCGCCGAATACTGGGTGTCAGCGTCATTTGCAGGCGCCCATTCAGTGCCGCTCCACTTCAGCACCTGTCCGTTGCTGGGCGCGGTGGTGGACACAGGGCGTCCCTGTATCCGCGCCACCGTCGGGGCTGGGTAGGTTCCTGCCAGGTCGCCACCTGCAGCACCACCTGGTGGCACGCCCGAAATGGCCACATTGCGGGCAGCGGTAATCCGCCCCTGCGCGTTCACGGTGAATTGCGCCACCTGCGTGGCACTGCCGTAAGCACCAGCCGTCACACCTGTCGTGGACAACTTCGCATCGGTCACTGCGCCGTCCGCCAGCATGCCTGTTACGACCCCTGAAGGGGCGATGCCAAAGGTCGTTCCGCTCAACTGGAGACCTGCCCCCGCGGAATAGGTGGTGTCGTTGTCGATGTTATCCGCGAAACCCGCGGGCACATTGAGCAGCCCATTCCACGGCGCTTTCAGGGCAAAAAAGCTATAGGGGGCGTGAGTAACTCTTACACGCGGCGATAAGGTCGTGTAGGCGCCCGTGCTGCTGCCGGGGCGCACTGCAATCTCCAGATACCGCTCTGCGCCTGTCCAGATCGTATCGTGAGCGCCGAAATTCAACCCCACTGTGAACAGTCCGTTCTGCACGGGGAGATTGTCGGCGGTCACGGTGGCTCCGATCTGGCTGCCACCTAAAGCGGCGTCAAACAGGCGGAACTCGAAGTCGTAAGTGCCATTCGCGGGGTTGCCGCCGTCTCTGAGCGCCCCCTGATAGGTGAACGGTTGGGCGCACCCAAGCGCCAGCGACACGGCTAAAGCCAAACTGCAGAACACACTGCGCATTGTGTAGCCTCCTTGAATGAATTTCAGCGGTCGAGAGAGGAAATAATCTGGGTGCCGATGTGGCTGGCGACCAGGTTATCTCTATCTTTCGGTGGCGCCGATACTCTATTATACACTATTTTTTACGGATTGAGAAGTATCAAAACGAACCGCGCCAGTTCCTGGTTGTGCGGAGTTGCCCCCTCTTCCGAAGCTTCGGGGGAGGGGGCACGAGAGTGCGGGCTAACACCCATTCCCAAAGTTGAACAACACCACCAGCAGGTCAGCGTCGTCGACGGTGGCGTCGCAGTTCACATCGGCGGGGTTGGCGCCCGTTGCGCCGAAGGCGAACAGCACCGTCAACAGGTCAGCGTCGTCCACGCAACCGCTGCCGTCGGCATCCCCATTCGTGGGGATGCAGGCAGGGGCGAACCAGAAGCCCCCCGTGAGGCTGAAACTACCCCCTGTGAGGGCGTTGCTGGCGTCGGGCTGACCGACGGTGCCGCCGAGGTTGAAGGTTCCTCCTGTGGCGAAGGTGATGCCGCCGCCGTCAATCGTCCACCAGCTGAGGTCGTAGCTGCCGCCCGACTGGGCGCAGGCGACGCTCATCAGCGTCGCAAGAATCGCGCACATCATCATTGTTCTCATGGTTGTTCTCCTCCTCATTGGTTTGGTTGTGCCCTCTCCCCCGCAGGCAAGGGAGAGGGCGTGAGGGGTTGAGGGTGTCACGGCGCGCTGATCCGTACCAGCCCACCGCACGCCTCAAGGCGCATCCGCTTGTTGATGGTGATGCCTTCGGTACGCGAACCCGCCTTGATATAGAGCGTCGGGAAGTCCAGCACCGCCGTGTCCACAGAGGTCGTTATCGCGTTCGCCCCCTCGATCACCGTACTATAGGGGAAGATGAAGGTGCCCAGCTCGATAAAACCTGCGCTGAAGTCCACCCAGATGTCCAGCAGGCGGTAGAGCTCGCGCGATCGGCGCGTTTCGGTAATCACCTGCGCGTTATGCGCTTCGTTTGCGTTGCCGATAGGCACGCCCGTCGCCACACCCTGATAGGTTACATTCGGGTTGGAGAAGTAGGGGATACGGGTACCGGGCGCATACGCCATCACCGTGCGGTACTGCACGCCATCGTTGCCGTTGAACCGCCAGCCGAACCCGTACGAACGGAAATCACACCCGCCATTATCCCGGTCGTGCCCACAGCCTTGGTTGTGCCCAATCTCGTGTGGGAAGGTGTAGGTTGTGCAGGTGTACTGAACCACGCCAAACGCGCGTTCCGGGTCGCTGCCATCCCCGCACCATGCGCGCCCGCAGGCATCCATGCTGTTCAATAGCAGGATGACCTGATCGGCACGAAAGTTGGTGCGATCGGCGTGAATGCCGTCCATTACGCCGTCGTCGGGATCGGTCAGGTGACTCAGCTGCGTGCCGCTGTCTCCGTTCCCTTCGCCAGGATAGTTCACTTCCAGCCGCCGCACTAAACGCGCCGTCAAGCTGACCTGACTGTTCTGGTAGGCTTCGTTGCACTGGTCGATAAACAACTGGATGCGCGTGTTCATCTGGTTGACCCCACCAATCGCCTGGCGCGCCTGCGTGGTGTAGTACACGGCGATGTCCAGCACGGCTCGCGGCTGTGTGCAGGCAGCCGTGCCGAAGTCATCGTCCCCTGCCATCTCAAAATCCTGATTGGCAAAGCGGGCGTGCCACTCGGCGTCTTCGGGTGTCATCTCAAACGGCGGCGGCGTCTCGTTCTCCTGATTCCCGCAGGGCGGCTCCTCGCCAATCTGCACCACCACATACAGGTCGTCTTTGTAATAGCGCAGGTCAAACACCGCCCCGTACATCGGCGCGGAGACAAACAGCGCAAGCGCGTCCTCCTCTACCACCAGAATAAAGTGGCTGCCATCCAGCCCTTCCAGGCGTCCGAAGCAGGAGTAGCGCTGCTCATCCCGCCGCTC
>GBSOP10_1035_pt1 | contig 18897 bp, 17 predicted proteins | sample GBScelen77Swater_FD_61373 | JGI IMG/M metagenome (IMG submission 61373)
CCGCCGTGTCGCCAGTGCGGGGCGCGGATAGACCCCTGTCGTGCGCGTCCCGTGTGTTTCTGGGGCCAGGGCTTGCGACCGCCGCCGCGCACTTCGCCACGGGTGAGCGTGTCGTGGGTGCCTTGCCGCAGATGCGCCAGCTGTGCCACGACGGTGCGGTGAAGCGTGGTGTTTTTCCCGGCGAGCAGCTTCTCGCTCACCTCATACTCGCCCACGGGCTTCCCTTGCAAATCGTAAACATTCACTTTCGGCATGGTGGTTCACCTCACTGCTGTTTCTGCACATAGACGATGGAGCCTTTGCCTCCGGGCACGCTGCCCTTGATCAGCACCAGGTTCTGCTCCGGTTTAATGGCGACGATGGTTAGACCGCGCGTGGTAACGCGCTCGCCGCCCATGCGTCCGGGCATCGTTTTCCCTTTGAACACGCGCTGAGGTCCTGTGGCGCCACTGGAGAGAGGGCGTCGGTGGGTCATCGAGCCGTGCGTTTTGGGACCGCCCGCGAACCCATAGCGGCGCACGACCCCTGCGAACCCCTTGCCTTTGGAGGTGCCCGTTACTTTCACTATTTCGCCCACCTGAAACACATGTTCGGCGCGGATTTCCTGCCCGCTGGCGGGCTGTCCCTCAATCACGCGGAACTCGCGCAGGTAGCGCAGAGGGCGCGGCAGTTCTGCCTTGCGGAAAATGCCCTGCATGGGCTTGTTGACGCGCTGGCGCTTCTGCTCGCCGAAACCCACCTGCACCGCCAGATACCCGTCGCGTTCGGGCGTGCGCACCTGCACCACATAGCACGGTCCCAGCTCAACTGCCGTTACCGCGACCATGCGTCCCTGCTCATCGAAGATGTGGGTCATGCCCAGCTTCCGCCCGATAAGCCCTGTGATGACGGGCGGCGGTGGCAGCTCGCGCTTCGCCGGCGCAGGCGCCTCGGCAGCGGCTGCTAACTGGCTCTCTGCCGCCTCAGACTGGCTTTCTGCCGCTTCTGTCTGCGCGGCTTCCGGTTGCTCCGCTGCGACCGCCTCCTGAGCCTCTGGGGTTACCTCAGGCGCGGTCTCTGGCGCAACGGTTTCCTGTGGGCTTTTTTCTTCATTACTCATGGCGTCCTGCCTCCTTACAACTTAATCTCGATATCCACGCCACTGGGCAAGTCCAGGCGCATCAGTGCATCAATCGTTCGGTTATTCGGCTCCAGTATATCGATGAGTCGCTTATGGGTGCGGATTTCAAAATGTTCCATTCCAATCTTATCGATATGGGGACCGCGAATCACACAGAATCGGCGAATATCGGTGGGCAGAGGCACCGGACCGCGCACCCGCGCGCCCGTACTCTGCACCTGATCCACTATCCGCTTCACCGATTGATCCAGTACGCGGTGATCGTAGGCTCGTAGCCGTATCCTGATTTTATCGCGTTTCATAGTCCTCTCCTCCAGCAAAACGGGCAGAGGGATAGTATACCCTCTGCCCGCGCAGGATTCAGTCTAACACATCGGTGACGACGCCGGCGCCCACCGTGCGACCGCCTTCGCGAATCGCAAAGCGCAACCCCTTCTCTATCGCGACAGGCGCCACCAAAGTCACCTCCATATTCACATTATCCCCAGGCATCACCATCTCCACACCCGAAGGCAACTGTATCTCGCCCGTCACATCCGTCGTCCGGAAGTAAAACTGAGGACGATACCCGCTCACAAACGGCGTGTGCCGACCGCCCTCCTCCTTCCGCAACACATACACCTCCGCCTTGAAACGACGATGCGGCTTGATGCTCCCAGGCTTCGCTATCACCATCCCCCGCTCCACATCGTCCCGATCCACACCACGCAACAGCAGACCCACATTATCGCCTGCCACCGCCTCGTCCAGAATCTTCCGGAACATCTCTATACTCGTCACCACCGTCTTGCGCGGCTCATCCCGAAATCCTACTATCTCCACCTCTTCGCCCGTCTTCAACACACCACGCTCCACACGACCCGTCGCCACCGTGCCACGACCCGTAATCGTGAACACATCCTCCACCGCCATCAAAAACGGCTTGTCCAACTCACGCGCCGGCAACGGAATGTAGGTATCCACCGCATCCAGCAACTCCCAGATCGCCTTAATCCAGCGATTGCTCGTGTTCCGAGTCCAGTCCTCATCCTCCGGCGCCTCCACCACCTTCAACGCGCTCCCGCGGATCACAGGCACCTCGTCGCCGGGGAACCCGTACTTGCTCAACAACTCCCGAACCTCCAACTCCACCAAATCCAGCAACTCCGGATCGTCCACCGCATCCACCTTGTTCATAAACACCACAATCGCCGGCACATTCACCTGACGCGCCAGCAAAATGTGTTCCCGCGTCTGCGGCATCGGACCATCCGTCGCCGCCACCACCAGAATCGCCCCGTCCATCTGCGCCGCGCCCGTAATCATGTTCTTGATGTAGTCCGCGTGCCCCGGACAGTCCACATGCGCATAGTGGCGGTTCTCGGTCTGATACTCGGCGTGATAGATGTTGATGGTCACGCCGCGGGCGCGCTCTTCGGGCGCGCTGTCAATCCGCTCATACGGCTGGTATTCGGCAAGCCCGTTCTTGCTCAGCACGCGGGTAATCGCCGCGGTCAGCGTCGTTTTGCCGTGGTCTACATGCCCAATCGTACCGATATTCACATGCGGCTTCGTGCGCTCAAACTTCTGTCGTGCCATTGTCGTGCTCCTTCGTTTTCGTGTTTTTTATTTTACCTAAAGATGGAGCCCTCGACGGGATTCGAACCCGTGACCTCGTCTTTACCAAAGACGCGCTCTACCCCTGAGCTACGAGGGCAGCATGGTGGGGGGAGCAGGATTCGAACCTGCGAAGGCGTCAGCCACCAGATTTACAGTCTGGCCCCTTTGGCCGCTCGGGCATCCCCCCGCGGGATGGTATTATACCCTACTGGGCAGGGCGTGTGTCAAGGGGTTGGGTTCGCTCTAATCCAACCCCTGTAAGGCGTATACGCTATTTCGTAGCAGGCTTCCCCTGCAGAGCGGAGATCGATTCGGCTTTCTTCGCGTAGGTCTCGGGGTCTGCAAGGAACTTGCTCTTACAACTGTTGCAGCAGGTGTAGTAGGTCTTGCCGTTATACTCGAACGCGACCGCGGTCGCGACATCCAGCTCCTCGCCCGAAACGGGGCAGATGAGCTTGTCAGCGGGCTTGCTGGCTTGAGCCGCGGCGGTCTGAGCGCCCTTGTCGCTACAGCAACTGCCTGCAGCCTTTGCGCTCTTGTCGCCGCAGCAACCGCCCGCCTTCTCGCTCGTCTCGCCGCAGCAGCCTGCTTTTTTACCCGTGGCGCGGGCGTAGGTTGCAGGCGCGGCGCGGAACTTCTCGCGACACTCGGCACAGCAGAAGTAATACAGCGTGCCAGCGTACATGTAACGGGGCGCGCGAACCGTGTTGCTCACGGTCTCACCACACACAGGGCATGCTTGCGGAGTCTGGCGAATCGCCGAAACAACCCGCGTTTCCGTCGAAGCATCGGCTTTCGTTAACACAAAAGCACTCAATACGAAGCTGGCGGCAAACACCGCTACTGCTAATCCGAAGATTCTCATCGCAAAAACCTCCTGCCCCAAGTATACCCTATCCCCTGAGTATAATTAAGCGCAGGAAGGGTACCGAAACGATGACCTGGTTCAACGATCAGCCACTGCGTGAGCGTCCCCATATCGCCGTTCTGTTTTATGATGCGCTGGGCGACTTTGTGATTATCACGCCGTTGCTTCGTGGGCTGAAGGAGAAGTACCCTGATTGCGTGCTGGACTATTTCAGTGGCGAGCGCACGCGCGAGCTGGAGGAGGCGTTGCCTTATATTGACGCGCGGGTCTCTGTGTTCGGCAATCCCGACGGCTTGGCGGGCGTCCAGCGCTTCATTGAGGAGCGCCGCGCCGTCGCAGGCGACTATGACCTTGTGATTAACTGCGACTTTCACCCCACGCTCGCGTTTGTGGCGCATATGCTCCAGCCGCGCTATGTGGTGGGGCGCTGTTTCAGCCCCGATTTGCGCGACGAAGTGCCCCGCGCCGAGGGTAAGGTGCATCAGCTCCACACCGAGTTCTGGTCCGCGCCCGACCTGCTGGAACGCTATCGCGATGTGCTGACCAGCACCTACATCGGCGAAATCTGGTGCCGACTGGCGTTCGTGGAGACCGACTTTTTCCGCACGGAAGTGCCGACCGCCGACCCCGGGCGCCCCATTCCCGATGTGTTAATTGCCACTGGCGGGCGCCGCTCTGCCAAACTCTGGCACCGCGACTACTGGAAGCAGGTGATTGACTGGTGTACGGCGCAGGGAGTCTCGGTGGGGTTGCTGGGTGATAAGCCCCAGCGCCAGAGTGCAGTTTACTTCACAGGCGACACAGAGAGCTACCTGCTGGAGCATACCGCACTGATAGATTTACGCGGGCAGTTCAGCCTGCCGCAGGTGGCGGGCGCTATCCAGCGCGCCAGAGCCTGCATTTCGGTGGATAACGGTATCATGCATATCGCCTACTCAGTGGGTACCCCCACGATTGCGCTCTTCGGCGCCAGCCCCTGGTGGGTGTGGACGCCCCCTGTGCCCCACCTCTATCGCATTTTGCCCGAAAACCCCTGCCCCAAGTGCTACGAAAACCGATTCCGCAACGCCGAGTGCTTACTGCCCGTCCACCAGTGCATGCTCAGCGTGCGCCCGGAGAAGGTGATTGCGGTGCTGGAGCATATATTGCGCTGAAGTTGTTCTACTGTAAGGATAAAGGTGCAACAAGGTTTCCAGAAGGCTTCTCTCCCAAGACTCCACCTGCAACCTGGTATAATTCAGGTTGGGGTGATCAATGATGCCTGCAGGTAAAGGCGGATTGTGTACAGCTATCCTGACTCTCCTGATGTGGAGTTTTCAATGTGCTACCATTTCCCTCTCCACACCGGTTCAGTGGAGCGCGCGAGAGCAGCTCGTCTGTACGATACCATACACCGACGAAGAGGAAAAACCTCTGCATTTTCCCGTCTGGTTCCCAGGTCCGGACGCCGAAGGAGAACCCGCAAATGCCCCCACAATCTTGCTCGTAGACCCCCGTGGGCGCCACGCATATGTGAAGTGTATGCGCTCTTCCAGAACAATCTCCATCGATATGAAGCGCAAGCGCCCTGTCGCCAGTTTCTCCGTGTCCAGTTTTGACGCAATCATCGATGCAGAGGGAAATCTCTGGTTTGATGTCCGAAGGACTCAGGACAGCAGTTATCTGGATGAGAACACAGGCACTTTTAGAACCTACAGCACGACGAAAATCAAGATATCCGCGCTTGACCCGTTTGGAAGACCACTGAACGAACTGATTCAGCGAAACGGGTGGGGCGAAGAAGTCGAGATTGACAGCCGATACGAAAATTACCCTCTCGGTTCCTTTGTGGGATTGACGAGTGTCGCGGGCACACAGTACCTGCTCTACCTTCTCCGCCACTATGATGGAAGAACTTCCCTGTTCAATCTGAAAACAAAGGAGGAGATTATTGACCTCGGTAAGTTCTTTTGGGGAACGGTGCAGATTTTTCAAGACCTCGTGTATGTTGTCCATTCGATGCAATTCTGGGATAAGGAGCGTCCACTGACAGAAAAGCGCTTCTTCGGCGACGATCAGAAAGTTACAAGGAAACTTCCCAATTACGGCGGGTACAGAATCGAGGTCTATAGCCTGCGCGAGCGGAAGCGCGTGCGCGAGTATACTCTGCCGGCTTCGGGACAACTCAGTGCCGAGGAGAAGCGGGTCGGTGTATCTGGTGCACCGGTACGCATGGATGGGCGTGGACACCACTATGTGGAGGTGATTCCCGACCGCTCCGAGTGGAAACGCCTGCGGACGAACTTCGGCGACATGTATGTGTCGCCGCGCCGCATCCTTGAGTATGACCACGCAGGGCGCTTCGTGGGGGTGCGGTGTCAGGTCCACCGCCCCCATTTTATGGGGCCCGAGGGACCGAAATCTTACTGGGATGTGGACGCCGAGGGCAATATTTACTATCTCAAGTGGACGAATAAAGGCGTAGAGGTGTGGAAATCGCCTGTGCAGAAGAAGGCTTCTCAGCCCAAGTGATGCCGCGCAATCAGTATCAAATCCAGCGTCATCGAGACCGCCCAGTGGAGCCAGAAGCAGGGCAGGAACGAGCGCACCCGCAACGCCAGCCACGCCAGCACCCATCCCGCCACAAACGCGCCAACGATTTCTGGCACAGGCTTGCCCCAGTGCATCACCGCAAATGCCGCCGCCTGCAACCCCACGCCCCACCAGCCCAGCCAGCGATACAGCCCGAAGGTCAAAAACCCTCGAAAGAAAAACTCCCAGCAGAACAGGTAGTAGCCGTACACCAGCTCAAAGTAGACCGCGTAGGCGTAATCGGTCAGAATACGCTTGTCTAACGGGTAGTACGCCTGAAAATCGGGGCGCAGCGAGGCGAAGTAGACCAGCCCTGCCATCGGCAGGTACATCAGCAGCGCGTAGAGGGCGCCGCGTGCGCCGTCGCCTCGCGCCAAGCCGTACTGGCTCAGCTCTCCCTTGCCCAGAAACGCCAGCGCCAGCACGGGAACCCACAACAGCATCGCCGAGTTCACCAGCAGGTATTCGTTCCAGTCGCGCAGGGGGGCGTTCGGGTCACGCTCCAGCCGAAGCCACTGGAGCGACCACACCGTATGGGGCTGCATGTTGTAGGCAAACAGGAACCCCAGAATCAGCCCGCCCAGCAGGGCAACCCACCATTCGCTTCGTCTGCGTGTCGTCTGGGTGATTTCCGCCATCACAAAACCCTCACGAAAGTGCCGCCCGGCATGCGTCGCGCCAAGCCCATCATCTCCAGCGTGGTCAGCTCTATTTGGGCGATATGGACGGGCACCTGTGCCGCGCGGGCGATTGCGTCCAGATGCTGGGGTTCCAGCGTCAGCAGGGCGAGCAACTTCTCCTGCGCGGGAGTCAGCATCGGCAGCTGCAATTCACGGGGGCGTGGCTCACGCTGAATGCGCAGGGTGTCCAGCACATCCTGCGCCGAGTCCACCAGGATTGCGCCGTTTTTGATGAGGTCATGACAGCCCTTACTTCGGGGGTTATCGATATTGCCTGGCACGGCGAACACCTCGCGCCCGTACTCACCTGCCAGTCGGGCGGTAATCAGCGCGCCGCTCTGCTCGCCCGCTTCAATCACCAGTGTGCCCAGCGCCCAGCCCGCAATCAGCCGATTGCGCACAGGAAACCGCCACGCATCAGGGGGACTGAAGTAGCCGAACTCCGAGACCACCGCCCCACCTGCTTCGGCAATCTGCGCGAACAGGCGCAGGTTTTCAGCAGGATACGGCTTGCCCAGCCCGCTGCCGAGGATTGCAATCGTGCGCCCACCGCATTCCAGCGCGGTGCGGTGTGCGATGGTATCGATGCCGAGCGCGCCACCGCTGATAATCGTCAATCCCGCCTCGCACAGGTCGCGCGTGAACCGCTCCGCTACCATCCGCCCATATGCCGACGGATGGCGCGTGCCCACCACCGCAATCCCGAAGCGGTCGCGCTCCTGAATCGTGCCCCACACAAACAGCGCGGGCGGCGGGTCGGGAATCTGGCGCAGGGGGTTGGGATACTCCGAATCGTGCTGGGTTATCAGGCGCACGGTTCCCTTTTGCAACGGCTCTGGAATCGCTATGGAGGCGTTCGCGGCGCGCTCGATCGCCACAATGTCGGCTTCCCGAATGCCCGGCACACGGCGTAGCGCCTCCGCAGGCGCCTGCAACACCGCCGTCGGCGAACCAAACGCCTGCAACAGGTTGCCCAGCTTGGTCGCCGAAAACTCCAGCCCCAGCAGTCTCAGCCAATCCTCCAGATGCGCGCTCATGGTCGCTCCACAAACTCCCATTCCTTTTTGTGAAAATAGGCTAATCCCAGACACGCCACTGCCAGCCCCAGCACCAGATTGACGCCCAGCAGCCAGTAGGGCAAGGGCATATCGGTGAAGCGCATCGCCTCCCCCATCGCAGGGTTCTCGTAAATCAGCGTGATGGGCGGCAGGATCAGTTTGCGATACGCCATCGCCAGCGTCGCCATCGGGTTCAGCAAATGATACGCCCAGAAAATCGGCTCCCGATAGGCTTCAGGAATCAGCGTCGTTGCCCGCAACTGCTCCGAAAAATAGATAATCGGCGTCAGAAAAAACAGCAACTGCAACCCCACGCTCACCAGATACTTCACATCCTCGTAAAAAGCGTTCCAGCACGCAATAATCAACGACAGCCCCACCACCCACAGCATCTGCGCCAGCACCACCACAGGCAGCAGCAACAGCCCCCATTGCAAAGGCGTGCCCACATACAGATAGAGATAGACAAACAGCACCCCCATCGCCAGCAGAAAGTGAATCAGGTTCGCGAAGGTTGTCGCCAGCGGCAGCACCGCGCGGGGGAAGTAGATTTTCTTAATCACGGGCATGTACACGAGTATCGTCTGACTGGAATCCAGCAGCGCGAACTGAAAAAAGGTCCACGGCAGGTACGCCGCCAGAATGTAGGCGGAGTAGTTATCGATGCGCATGCCCATCACATATTTGAACACCACCGTCATCACCAGCACGGTTACCAGCGGGTTCAACAGCGACCAGAAGAACCCCAGAAAGGAGTTCTTGTAGCGCACGCGCAGCTCGCGAATCACGAGCGTCCAGAGCAGTTCCCGATAGCGCCAGAGTTCGAGCAGGAGTTCGCGCACACCCTCAGGGTTCGCGATGGCGAAACCGATTCCTGTTGGGGTACAATCTCGCAACCGATGAAAACAGTGCGCTTGTCGGTTCCTGCAGGAGAGGTAGACCTGCCTTTGTGCGTGCGCACGGGGCAGGTGTTTCGGTGGTACGAAATTCAGGGCGTCTGGGCAGGGATGGCGAACGACGCCCTGCTGATTGTGAACCCTGAAGGCAATCGCTGGAGCCTGAGCGCCGTCGGCGGCGAGCCGATTCCTCTTTTTACCCACCTCTTCCGGATGGAGGTGGACCTGAAAAGCGTGCAGGTGCAGTTGATTCGTCGCGACTCACGCTGGGAGCAGTGGGTGCGTGCCCTGCCCGGCTTGCGGCTGATGCGCTGGACAAGCGCGGCGGAGTGCCTCTTCTCGTTTCTCTGCACGCCCGCGAACAACCTGCCGCGCATCACAGGGATGATTGAACGCCTCTGTGAGCGCTACGGCACGCCGATTGCGGAGTGGGGCGGGCGCCAGTGGCATGCGTTTCCTACGGTGGAGCGGCTGGCGCAGGCGGAGGAAGCCGATTTGAGGGCGCTGGGGTTCGGTTATCGCGCACGCACGCTGATTGAGGTCGCCCGTGCCTTGCAAGCACGCGAGCCAAACTGGCTGGAAAGCCTCGCCGAGCTGCCTTACTGGGACGCCAAGCAAGCGCTGATGACTCTGCCCGGCGTGGGGGCAAAAGTCGCCGACTGCGTGTTGTTGTTCGGGCTGAATCACAACCTCGCCGTGCCCGTCGACACCCACATGTGGCAGGCGATGCAAAAATGGGTGTTGCCCGAACTACGCGGCAAGAGCCTCACGGAGCGCACCTATCGCCAGATTGTGGACTGGTTCCATGAGCGTTTCGGCGAGTGGACCGGCTGGGCGCACCAGTACCTGTTCACAGCGCACCTGCTGGAAAGCCAGCGGAAGGGGTAGCAACCCACTGGGGCACTCCCGATGGAGCCATGCCGTAGTCTACTGTGCAGTAGGGGTGCGATGGTAGCAGTTTGCCTTACTTCACTTACCTACCCCCGCTAAGAAAGCGCTGTCGGGCTTCCTCGTCCAATAACACCTTGGTAGTGCCATTTTCGCGGCTGGTTCGCCACGCTTCTGGCTCCCTTCCGAAGAGACATTCCAGTGCGGGCTTGACCCAATCATAGGCGAGAGCGTCGGGATTGGCAACGAGTCTGTCAGCTCTGCGGAGGTAGTAGCGTATCCTTCGCATGAAGTACCCCCAGGGGATGGCTTCCCCGCTTTCAACTTTTTCTCGCAGGTCCTGATCTGTGCTAAGGTTCTCGAAAACGGTTCGCTGAAGCTGGGTGAGGTAGTCTTCTTGGGACATGGATGCAGTTTCCTCTTCTTCGGCAGGTTCACTAGAGCGCGCGATGCCCTGACGCAATTGGCGCGCATATGTTTCGATGGCGTCGCGGTTATAGTGAGGATCCTGCACTCGATACCGCGCCTCGAAGGAGAGGATGCGCATAGGGAGCGGATAGGGCTTGCCCCCTGCGCTGGACCAGAACACACAGTGTCCTGGAATCGGCTCGTTGAGCAAGGCGCTGAGCAAATCGTCGCTGAAATGGGCATTCGCGCGTTGCACCGCTTTCAGGTCGCCTTCCGAAAGCAGGTGAAAGACAAACCACACATCGCCCTGGCTCAGAAGTTCCGACGGAATGCTGCCCGGTTGCTGGGTAATCATGACCGCGCCCAGGTCGTACTTGCGTCCCTCTTTGACCCAGCTCACAAAGGGCGCGTAAGCGGTCTCTGCCCCTTTTCCCAGCACGCTCTGCGCCTCTTCCAGCACGGCGATAATGGGGATTGTTTGCGCCTCGCGCTTGACGAACTCTTCCTGATTGCGCTCAAAAAGATGAGCCAGCAGAATGCCCGCCATGATTCGCGCCGTTTCACCCCCCATTCGAGAGAGGTCAACCACACACAGCTTGCCCTCACGGAGCGAGCGCTCAAGGTGATCAAGGAGGCGGCTGTTGGGGTCGTGTAGCATCTGTACGATAATATGCATGTTGCTTCGAGCGGCGTTGGCTTCGACCTGTGCCATTCCTCCGCTCTCCTGTTCCAAGCCCAGCAGACGACTAATTTCGTCCAGAGGCGCGTTCAGGCGCTTCCCATAGATAAGGTCTACCAGTGATTTCCACTGCTGATAGCCCAGCCCTTTGAGTTTGCGTACATTCTGCTGGTCCTGTCGCTCAGGCGGCAACGCCGCGCCAACGACCATCGAGGCAGGAAGCCGACGAATGTCTAATTTGACCCCGCCAGCGACGAAGCTCCCGTAGAACTCCGACGGTGCGGCGCGGTCTGTAAACACGACAAGATGCTCTTGCAGGTGAGGAACATCACACAAGCCAGGGCGCCCCTTGTCGTCGGGCCAGAAGTATTCTCCATCGCGGTCGAAGATCAGGGCGCCTACAGGTTCCGTCTTGCCGCCGCGCTTCTCGACGATCGGCGTCGTGCGGTACAGTTCAGAGAACAGGAGTTTTACGAGGTTCGATTTGCCGAAACCCGACTGGGCGAAGATGAAGGTGCGTCGCGCGACGAGATTCTTCACGGGGAAGCGCACCAGCACATCGGGACTTTGCAGGCGCATCCAGTCCTGCTGAGGTTGAAGGTCAGGATGGACGGTGCCATCGAGCCTTCGTGCCCAGATGAACTCGCCCATCGCCAGAAACCCCAGGGCAGCGCCTGCATCGCGATTCTCACTGTGCCCCGCAATCTCGCGCAGGACACGCGGCGTAGGAAGCGCCACAGGGCTGCCCACATTCGGAAGCCGACGATGGGATGGCACGAAGGTCAACCGTCCCTGAATCTGGCGCAACACCCCCAGCACACGAATATTTACATGGAACTTCAGATACTGATCGCGCAGGTCGTCTGGGATGTCGCGATTGCCGATGACCTGACGGAGCAGGTAATCCTCACCTTCGGATTCCACAAGGCGCCCCTCCGAGCGCATAGCAGTGATGCGTCCCAGCACGGCTTCGTCATCGTCTGTGAGGCGCACCAGCAGGAACTGTCCGTGCATCGGCTGCTCGGCATACTCTGCACGGTAAGGGAGCACCAGATCGGCGTGGAACTCCAGCCCGCCCTCGCTGAAGCCGCGAAACACACCGATATAGCGTTCTGGCGTGATCAGTCTATCTCCGTTCACCGCCGCCACCTCGCTTTGCTCGACCAAGCAGGCGGAACGCTTCCAGAGTATTCAGCTCGTGCTGTGTATTCCCTTCATCGCCACAAACGGCGTCGCGGATGGCTTCTATCACCAGCGCCTGGAGCATCTCTCCCTCCAGCCCCGACAGGTTCGCTTGCTCATGCGCTCGCTGCAGGCACAACGGATAGAAGGGCTGCGGAAAACCTGCCTGCGCATCTGCCAGCAGGTAGCTGAAGACCTCATCGACCTCGCCTTGCTCCTCATGGTAGACCCACACATCCACCGGGTAGATTGGGTCGTAGGGACGGTCTCCAAATTTCGCAAAATGGAGCTTGCCTATCACCTCGTAGCGGACTTCGCTGCTCTCGGCTTCCGCTTCAGGCGCGCGACCATACTGCGTCCAGCGGTAGACCTGCTCCTCCATGAAACGGGGCACGGGCAGGTAGCAGGGGTCAGGGCGCACGAGGATGCCCTCCAGAAACATCGCCAGATGATATCTGTCCAGAATACGACTCTGTTTCGCAATCCCCACCAGGAACACGCGACGGCGCTCCTGAGTGCGCAGTGCTTCCACCCGCTCCCGGATACGCGCCCACATGCGCTTGAACAGCTCTGGTTGAAACACAAGCCCTCGCAAAAAGCCATCGCGCACCAAAAGCGTGTCCGTCGCAAAGCTCTGGTACATCACATAGGTGTAGAGCACTGCCCACTCTACGAGGTCGCGATACACCTGTACCCAGCGTCGGCGAATCTCTTGAGGAGGAGTGTCGGGATGGGGAATGAAGCGGCTCAATTCCCATAGCCCCTGCACGCCGAGGTCTTGCATCAGAACCCCCAGCGGAGTGTCTTCTTGTAGATGGAACTCATTCAGCCGAGCAATGTCAGTATATGGGGAAACCGCCCCCACATAGTGGGGCTTGCCATATGAATCCACGACACGCACAGGAATAATGAGGTAAGGATCAAAACGAATATAGTTTTCACCGCCATCTGTTGCCATCAGGGCAACAGCAGTTGTATTTCTTGGACGGATGCGCTTCACCATGTCCCGGAGCGAGCGTATTTCACGGCGAATTCCGTCCAGGTGTTCTCTGTCCAGCTCGGTCAAGCGTCGAATATCCTGACGCAAGACCTCTAACTGTTCTCGGTCCAGCATATACATTAGTATACCACAGCGAATAAAAAAACAGACCTCCTTTATCTCGCGGAGGTCAAGCATGTAAGATTATGAAACCTTGCTGATGCAGCTGCAATCCTACCCAAACCGCCCGCGGATGTAGTCTTCGGTTTCCGGGCGGGTGGGGTTCTCAAACACTTGTCTCGTTTCACCCCACTCGACGAGTTCGCCGTACATGAGAAAGCCCGTGTAGTGGCTGATTCGCGCCGCCTGCTGAAGATTGTGCGTCACCACAATCACGGTGTATTGCTTGCCCAGCTCCACGATAAGCTCCTCGATTTTCTGGGTGCTGATGGGGTCGAGGGCGCTGCATGGCTCGTCCATCAGCAGGATTCGGGGCTGCACTGCCAGCATGCGGGCGATGCAGAGCCGCTGCTGTTGCCCCCCTGAAAGCGCCAGCCCGCTTTTGTGGAGTTCGTCTTTGACCTCATCCCAGAGGGCAGCCTTGCGGAGCGCGTCCTCCACGACCTCCTGCAGGGCGCGCCCACGAAGACCGTAGTGCAGGCGCGGTCCCAGAGCGACATTTTCAAAAATGCTCATCGGGAACGGGTTCGGCTTCTGGAACACCATGCCCACCTCACGGCGCAGGCGGGTGAGGTTCACACGACGCGCGTAAATATCTTCGCCGTTCAGCATCACTTTGCCCGTGATTTCTGCACCTGGAATGCGGTCGTTCATCCGGTTCAGACAGCGCAGGAGCGTACTCTTGCCGCATCCGCTGGGACCAATCAGCGCGGTTACGGCGTTCGCGGGGAACGCCAGACTCACGCTCTTCAGCGCGGGCTTGCCGTTGTAGGATACAGAGAGCTCTACTGTTTCCATCGCTACTTTCTGTTTGGGAAGTGTCATCGCCGCTATCATAGGTATCGCCTCCGCGTTCGGGAACGAATCAGAATCGCTCCTGCGTTCAGCAGAAGCGTCAGCAGAATCAAAGTCAGGCATGCGCCCCAGATGAGTCGCTCTGGCACAACGCCGGGCTGGCGGTAGCCCTCGGCGAGGTAGTAAGGCAGGTTCGCGACGGGCTGGCGCAAAGTCTCCCAGCCGAGCGTCGTTTCCGCGGTGGTGTAGTAGATGCTGGCAGTGAACAACACGGGCGTGGCTTCGCCCACCGCGCGCCCCAGCGAGAGGATAATCCCCGTGAGAATGCCAGGCAGTGCATAGGGGAGCGCAATCCGCCAGAGCGTCTGCCAGCGCGATAAGCCCAACGCCAGCCCGCCGTCAATCAGCGCCGCAGGCACGGTTTTGAGCGCCGCCTCGGTGGTCAACACAATAGAGGGCACACAGAACAGGGTGAGCGTGAGCCAGCCCGCAAGCAGGCTCACCCCCAGTTTGAACTTCAGCACGAAAATCGCCAGCCCGAACAGCCCATACACGATTGGGGGCGTGCCTGCCAGCGCCGCCACGCTGGCGTGCATCAGGCGCATCAGGCGGCTGCGCTCGCCATACTCGGCAAGACACACCCCGCCGAACACGCCCAGCGGAGTCGCCATCAGAAACGCGCCCACCATCAGCAAAATGGAGCCAAGAATCATCGGACCGACGCCACCCGCCGACATGCCTTCGCGCGGCGGCTGCGTGAGAAACTCCCAGCTGAGGGTGGGCGCGCCGTGATACGCAATCGCCGCGACCAACCCCAGCACCAGCAGCACCGTTGCCAGCCCTACTGCCCCAAAGGCGCTGGTGAGCAGGGCGTTTTTGCGGGCGCGACGCGCGTCCTGCCGCGCCGCCAGCGACTCCCACTCCACCGTTCGCACACTACCCGACTGCACCGCGTTCATCATAGCACCACCTGCGCACGCTTGCGGTAGGCAAACCCCAGCAGGTTGATTCCCAGCGTCAGCACGAAAAGGGTCAGCCCCAGCAGGAACAGATGCCCATAGTGGGGGCTTTCGAACTCCACATTCCCCATTTCGATAGCGATGGTGTCGGGAATGCCGCGCGTCGGCTTGACCAGCGTGCCCAGCGCGGCGGCGGGCGAACTGAAATCGGGCATCGTGGGCGTGCCGCCGCTGAGAATCCAGACAATCATCGTCTCGCCCATCACGCGAGCAATCGCGAGCAATCCTGCCGCAATTAAGCCGCTCTTCGCGGTAGGGAGCAACACCAGCCGCACACGCTCCGCCAGCGTCAGCCCCAGCGCTTCTGCGCCCTCACGCAAACTATTGGGCACAGCACGCAGAGCGTCTTCGGAGAGTGAAATCACCGTCGGCAGGATAAACACCGCCATCATCAGCGCAGTCGCCAGCAAGCCACGCCCCGAGCTCAGCTGGAGCGCCTCGCCGAACATCTGTTGCAACGCGGGCGCAATCAGCATGACGCCAAAATAGCCCAGCACCACCGTTGGGATGGACGCCAGAATCTCCAGAATCGGCTTGAACCACTCGCGGATGCGCGGCGACGCCTGCTCGCTCAAATACACCGCCGCCGCAATCCCCAGCGGCATCGCCAGCCCGATCGCAAGCAGCGTAATCAAGAGCGTCGCCAGCAGCAGGGGCAGCATGCCGAACCGCGCATACAGAATCGTGGGCGCCCAGTCGGGCATAAGAAACTGCTGGATTGTCGCCAGCGTGGTCGTGGTGGTGGGGCGCGCCTCCAGCTCGAACAGATAGCCCTGCAGCCACTCTTCTTGAGTGCGCGCCTTCCAGACAGGCAGTTCCAGAGACCCTTTCGGCTGGCGGCGCAGGTCTATCTCGAGGGGTTTCACCTGCACTCCTTCGGGCGCACGAACCAGCCGCAGGCGCAGCTCATAGGGGCAGTAGGCGGGGTCAAACGAGACATCGGGTTCCCACGCCAGCACCATTCGGTCGCCCGTGTAGTGGGGCAGTGCGAACGCCAGCAACAGGAACCGTTCGCCCTGCTCGGCGCGTTTGGGGGCGCGCATGCAATCCCGAAAGAGCGCGTCAGGGCGCAGCTGGCGTGGGTCGTCTGTCTGAGCGGTCGCCGTGACCAGCGCCTGCATCTGGCTCAACTCTTCGTGCGAAGGCAGGCGGGTGGCGTCTTCGGCATCGTCCAGCTCGTCCGTGCCTTCGCGATGGGTCGCCAGCAGGCTGGCGGTCGGGTCCATCGAGACCTCGTTACGATACTCACTGTCGGGCGGCTGGAGTGCGATTCGGAAGCCGAAGGGAAACTTGCGCTGGAAAGCGTACTGCGACTCGGCGAACAGGTAGTAAAACACGGCAACGATGGTCAGCAGGAGCAGCCCGCCCGCCACCCATGTTGCCGCCTGCACGAGGCTATCAAACAACCGAATGCGCCACATCGTAATCAGTCGGAGTGGGGGGCTTTTGTGCCCCCCAGCGCTTGCCTTACGGGTTCAGGCTGTAGTAGCCAACCTCCTCCACCAGCGCCTGACCCTCTTTAGAGCGCACCCACTCGATGAACTTGGCGACCTCACCGCGTGGCTTGCCGTTGGTGTAGAAGTAGAGGTATCGCCAGATGGGGTATTTGCGGCTGCGTACATTCTCCTCGGTCGGCGCGTAGGCGGGCTCACCCTCTTTCGCGGCGATTTTGAGAATCTTGATGCCGGGGCGGTTCTTGAAGTACGCCACGCCGCCGTAGCCGATGCCGCCGGGAGTGCGCGCCACCTCTCGCGCCTCCTCGCTGGTGGAGGGCATGAAGCGCACACCGCGCCCCCAGTTCTGGTTTCTCAACACATTCTGCTGGAAGAACCCGTAGGTTCCGGAGTTGCTGTCGCGGCTGAACACCACAATCGGCATATCGGGTCCGCCCACCTGACTCCAGTTCGTAATCTGACCGATGTAGATGCGACGCACCTGATCCACGGTCAGCGAGTCCACCGGGTTAGACGCATTCACGCAGATTGCCAGCCCGTCGAGCGCGACAGGAATCTCGTTGACCACCACGCCGCGGCTGCGGGCGCGGTCAATTTCCGACTTGCGCATCGGGCGCGAGGAGGCGCAGATGTCGGTTACGCCATTAATCAGCGCGTTAATTCCGATGCTCGAGCCGCCGCCCGTTACCGAGACGCTCACACGCGGGTTCACTCGTCCGTACGCCTCCGCCCAGCGCTGATTCAAAATCAGCATCGTGTCGGAGCCTTTGATGGTGATGCTCTGCTGGGTCAGCGTGTAGGCAGTCGCGACGCCTCCCAGCACGATCAGCATTCCCAAACCCAAGACTTTGTTGCGTTTCATCGTTCACTCCCTCCATCAATAGCGGTACTGAAGGCGAATGGTCCACTGATTGTTGCGGACCTCGGTCCCCTCTTCGTCGGGGGTTTCATACGAGGCGGTCAGTCGCACGCCGGGGTTGATGAAGTAGCTGTACGCAAAGCCCCATGTGCGGGTGCTGTCGCCGCTACGCCCTGTGTCGGGGTCAAACACATCGTAGCGCACGGTCAAAAAGTTGCGGTAGTTCAGGCGGTAAGTGCCCTGAATCTGGTAGCCCAGAATGTTGGTGGAGCGGGTGTACCGCGGGATGGTGACTCCGCTGACCGTGCGCGTGGTCGGCACGCGGTCTTTGCCCACCATCAGCTCGCCGCGGAGCGTGAACCCCTCCACGAGGAAATCGAGGATGGTGGCGTCCACGAAGACAAACTCGCGATTGACACTGGGTACCTGAACGGGTTGGTTGTTGTTCGTGGGGTCGTTGAAAGTGAAGCCCGGTCGCTTGCCGAAGAAGCCCGACACCCCGTACTCGTAGTTGAGGGTGTAGTAGCGGACTCCAGCGTGCCATGCGAGCGTGCTACCCAGATTGCCGAAAGTGTTGGCGCCCGTCTGCTGGGGATCCAGGAAGGTGAGGCTGTTCCACAGACCGAAGTGGACGAAGGCGTTGTTGCCCAGCCCGTAGCGCAGGAAGGCACCACGCCCGCGCTCGCCCGCAAACATGGTGCGGTTGTAAAGGGCGCGCTCTGGCAACTCACGCTCGCTCGAAGAGCGCTCCAGCTCGTAGCCCAGAGGCAACGGCTGCTGACCCACCAGCAGCTGAACCCCGACGCGCTCCACCGAAGGCTCGATATCCCAGATCAACTGCGCATCGCGCAACTCCGCCGAGATGCGCTGCGCCCCTGTGGACACATCAAACGCCAGACGCATCTGGGTGCGGGGGTCTATCACATTCGTCTGGCTTATGCGAAAACGGCGCAGCTGAAACCCTTCGTTAGGGCGATTTTCCTGCGAGTCAAACCACTGGAACTGGATGTAGTTGCCCGGACGCGCGCGAAGCGCTTCTGCGAGGTTCGTCTGAATCACGGGGATGGTCTCCTGCGCCTGCTCCTCGATGTAGAGGCGCACCTCTTCCATCTCGCGCTGGAGCGCTTCGAGCTGGCGTTGCAGCTCCTCGATGCGCTGCTGGAGCTCCTGCAAACGCTGGGGGTCTTGCTGCGAGTTAGAGCCAGTCCGACGGCTTTTTACTACGGCGCTCTCATTGGCAAGAATGTCTGCTGCAAACCCGACCAAAAGAAAACCCGTCAACAGAGTAGCCGAGAAGAACCTCCTTGTGCGAATCATCCACAGCCTCCTTATGGTCTTATCGAAGCCCGGCGCAATACACACCCACACTCCTATCGCACCGAGCTTCGGAATCCGCCCCGCATGGAACTCCCCAGGGCGGTGGCATAAGTGTATGGCAGAGGGCGTTAATGGATGGTTAAGGGTCGTTTAAGAGAATGTTAAAAAGCCTCCTGGAAAGCGAGCAACGGAATCGCACGGTGTTTACGCCAGATGGCTGAACCTGCTCTGTTGCAAAGATACCTTCTGGAACCCACGATGCCCCCGAAAGAGCGACGGCTAAAGCCGTTCCTAAAAAACAAAGCCAGCCTCCGCTGGCTATAGCCCCCGTTTACGGGGGTTTGG
>GBSOP10_1115_pt1 | contig 16776 bp, 10 predicted proteins | sample GBScelen77Swater_FD_61373 | JGI IMG/M metagenome (IMG submission 61373)
ACGCCCATCTCTATCAGGCGTCCGGGCGCGCCTGCCGCCTCGTTCGCGTGCAGGGTGGAAAACACCATGTGCCCTGTGAGCGCCGCCTCCACGGCAATCACGGCGGTCTCGCGGTCGCGAATCTCGCCCACCAGCACCACATCGGGGTCCTGACGCAAAATCGCCCGCAAGCCCGTGGCGAAGGTCAACCCCGCACGGGGGTTCACATTCGCCTGCGTAATGCCTGGCAGCTGGTACTCCACGGGGTCTTCAATCGTGATGATGTTGCGCTCTGGGGTGTTCAGGTGGCTGAGCGAAGCGTACAGCGTGGTGGTCTTCCCCGAACCTGTCGGACCGCACACAATCAGCATCCCGTAGGGGCGCTCAATGATGCGTTTCAGCAAGGTCAGCACCGATTCTTCCAGCCCCAGTTTCTGCAGGTCAAAGCGTTCGGTGGATTTTTCCAGAATACGCAACACCACCTTCTCGCCATGCACGCTGGGATAGGTGGAGACGCGCAAGTCGTAGTCTTGCCCCCCGATGCGGTAAGCAATCCGTCCATCCTGTGGAGCGCGCTTCTCGGCGATATCGAGATTGGACATTATCTTGATTCGCGCCACGACCGCCTCATGCAGTTCGCGCGGGATTTCGGCGGTCTGGCGTAGCACGCCGTCGATGCGCTCGCGCACGCGCGTGTTGCCTTCCATCGGCTCAATATGGAGGTCGCTGGCGCGGTCGGCAATCGCACGGTTCAGCACCGCCTCCACCAGCCGGATAACGGATGTGTCTTCCTCCTCTGCGGTGCGCATTCGCTGGACGACGGTTTTGACGTCCTCGTCCAGCCCGTAGTAGCGCATCAGGGCGTCCTGAATCTGGGGGCGCGGCGCGACCGCGATAGCAATCTCGCGCCCCGATGCCGTGCGCAAGTCGTCCAGCGCCACAATATCGGCGGGGTCTGCCATCGCCACCACAAGCTGCGACCCCTGCACGCCAATCGGCACCGCCTTACAGCGCAGGGCGACCTCGCGAGGCACGAGCGCCAGCGCTTCGGGTTGCACCGTAACAGTTTGGAAGTCCAGCAGGGGCACGCCATACATGAGGCTCAACACTCGGGCGCGCGTGCGCTCGTCAATCGCGCCAATACGCACCAGATACTCATCCACAGGCTCCTGCAGATCGGTTCGCGCCGCAATCAACTCGCCCAGACGCTGGGCGTCCATAATCCCCTCTTCGATCAGCACATCGGTGAAGCGTCGTAGCATGGCGACCTCCTATTCGCGTAAGATTTCGGGCTTCAGAAAGATGACCAGTTCGTTCTGCACCTTGGATTTGCGTCGGCTCTTGAACAGCTCGCCCAGCACGGGCAGGTTGCCCAGAATCGGCACCTGTGAGAGCGTGCGTACCTCTTCCTCACGAATCAGCCCGCCCAGCGCAATCGTTGTGCCGTCTTTGACACGGATTTTGGTGCGCAGCTCGCGGGTGGCAATCTGGGGGAAGCTGCTGTCTCCCACGCGCAAAAAGCCCGTAATCACGCTCACCTGCGGGTAGATATCCAGCGTGATTGTGCCCTCGGGTTCGGCATAAGCGCGCACCACCAGCACAATCCCCACCTGCTGCTCGCGCACATCAAAGAGGGGCGTGCCCGCCGTGGTCGTGCCCGACACGACGGGATACAGCACGCGGTCGCCAATCAGGATCTGCGCCGATTCGCCGTTCAGCACCGAGATGCTGGGGTTCGCGAGCAGTTTCGCGGCGCCACGCTGTTCCAGCGCCTTCAGAGTTGCCTCAAACCCCAGAGGCGCACGCCACACAGTGCTGGTGTCAAACGGTTTGAGCAGGGTTTCGTTCGCGATCTGGTCTTTCTCGCTGGTGCGCACAATCTCCTGCAGGCTCAGTTTGCTCCATGTATAGTCCAGTCCCAGCTCTTTGAGGGCGTTGCGCGACATGTCGGAGACGGTGACCTCAATCCGAATCTGCATCGGGGGCTGGTCCAGGCGTTTTGCGGTTTCCAGCGCCTGCGCTACCCTGTCGGCGGGACCGTAGAGCAGAAGCGTGCGCGCCGATTCCGTGGCTTCAGGAGTGGCGCTTTGCGTGCCGCTCTGCGCCGTGCTGGAAGCGCCGATCCCGCCGCTGCTGCCGCCCGTAGTGGTGAGTTGTGGTGAATAAGACGGTACGCCTGGCAGAACCTTCACATCAGGATGTACCTGCTGGAGCGTGGTCAGCAGATTCGCCGCGCTGACAAAGCGCACCGTGTAGACCTCCACAACGGGTGGCTGGGGCGGCGCGGTGTTCTGAGGTGCGGGGATATCCCACACAGCAAGCTGGTCTTTCTTGCCGACGACATAGCACCCCTCAATGAGGCGATATTCCAGCCCCAGCGGCTTGAGCAGAATCTCCAGCGCCTGCTCCACCCGGACATTCTTCAGGATGGCGTTCACTTTCAGGTCTTCGCCCCCTGCCAGCACAATATTGACTTCCGCTTGCCTCGCCAGAGTCTGGAGCGCCATGCCCAGTGGCACGCCCTCCAGTTCCAGATCAAAGGTTTTCTGGGGATACACAGTCCCCAGCAGGCAAGCGGTCAGGAGCAGAACAAACCAGCTATTTCGCATGAGGTACCTCCACCGTAAAAGTCTGCTCGCCATACCGAACCACAAGGGCTTCGGAGGTGATTTTGACAATCCGCCATTCAGCGCCGGGCGCATTTGTGGCGCGAATGAGACGCCCATTCCACTCGAGGATCGCGGCTACCTGCCCATCGTTCCGACTTTCTATCCTTCCCCTGAGTCTTGGTGGTGAGACAGCCACCGCTTCCACCTTTTGTGGGTTGTCATCGGGCGCAAGCTCGCGCTGTGTGTTATTCGTTTCAACACCTCCCGCCAGGGAGTCAGGGGGCGTTACGAACACCGGGGGCACAGTAAGCTCTTTCGGCGGCTCCCATTCGCGCTTGGGAGGCGATTCGGCGGGGGCGCCTGACGAGGCAACCAGCCCTGCCGTCGCCGCTTCGGACACAAACGGCTCCGTATGCTCTGCCCGAAACTGCAAGAGCTGGGCACGAATCTGCTGATAGACTTCTGGCGCCAGGGAGGAGGCGGGTGCCGTATTCGGCGTTTCCTCAGGCGTTTCCGCAGCGGGCGGCGCAGCGCCCTCCACAGGGGCAGGAGGTTCGCCCCCTGAAAACAGGCTGTAGCCCGCTATCAGCAGGCAGACCCCTGCTCCCAACACCATCACCGACTGACGGTTGAGCTTTTTCATGTGGTCGTGGCTCCTTGTTGCGCGTTCGGGTCAGGCAGCAGCACCTCCATCTCCACCACTACTTGCAGGCGCCCGTTCTGGGAGCCTGCACTGCTCATCTGCACGCCACGCAGTTTGACGACGAGCGGCACACGCTCCAGTTGCATCAGCCAGCCCATCGCCTGCGCTGTGCTACCCTGCAGTTGAAATCGCAACAGACGCGGCTTCCAGCCCCCTTCCACAGGGGCGGAGTCCATCACCTCGCTGCTTTCCACGCTCATGACACTCAGCCCTTGCTGCTGGGCAGACTGGCTGAGCAGTCCAATCGCATAAGATTGCGGGTTCGGCGCTTGTAGAACTTTTTCGGCAATTATTGCAATTTCGCGATAGAGTGCCTCCTCTTCTGGAGGCAAGCTCTGCTCTTGCTGGGGCGTCAGCACTTGCGCTCGCAGGCTTTCGGTTTCCTGATTGACGCGCTGGAGTGTGTAAAACCCAGCGCCCCACACGACCCCTGTGAGGACCCCTGCAGCCACAGCGCCTTTGCGAACCCGCGTGAGCCAGACTGAATCCAGTGCCAGTCGCGCCCAGAGCCGTGTAAGGTTCATTCCTGTGCCCCTCCTGTCTCTTCTGTTTGTTGCGTGGCAGGATCAGTTGTGGGGAGTACCAGTCGCATCTCGAATCGGCTCCAGCGCGCCTCCCCCTCGTTTTCCTGACGGCTGACCGATACAGGCGTAATCTCGCTGAAGAGTTTGACAGCACGCAAACGCTCTGTGAATGCTTTGATGGGTTCAAACCCCAGCGTAACGCCGCGCAAAGTCAGCACCAGCCCGCTTTCAGGCTGGAAGCTCAGGTGTGCCTCGTGCAGGCGTGCGTCACGCGGGAGCAAGCGCGTGATGGCAAGTAGCATAATCTGGAATTCCACTGTGCGGGTGCGGGCGTGCTTGACGGCTTCGGGCGGGATAGGCGGCGCGGAGACCTCTTCGGCAGGTGTTTGCATCCGTTCGGCGCGCGCCTGCCACAGACTGCGCTCTTTGAACGCGCGCGGCACCTGCCATGCCATAAACCCAGTGCCCATTGCCAGCGCCAGCGTTCCCAGCACCAGCCCTGCTGTCCAGAGCTTCACCTGACGCAGCTCGCCACGGCGCCGTTTCGCCCACTCGTCAATCAGGTTAATCGTAGCCTGGCTCATAGGCGTCCTGCCATGTCTACGGGGATATTTTCGGCAGGCGCCTGTGAAGTTTGGAGAGGGCTACGCCTTCAACACTTGAGATGAGGCCGACCTGCGTCGGCTAAATCAGCCAGCGAAGGCTGGCTTCGTTTCTTAGGTACGAGTTCACCCGTCTGGATTCAGACACGAAATTCCTGGACGGTCTCCCAGAGGAGCAGCACGGGATACCTGTGTTCACCCTCTTCCCAACCCATTCGGTATAATAGCATGAGCGAGGGTAATGGGATGAAAATCGAGGCGTACTACCGACCGCATCGTTCGAGCGCACGGATTGCGGAGATTGAGGGACCTCCCCTACGAGAGCTGGGCGGCACTTTCTGGGTGTTTCTGCATAACCCCAGTCGGACGCCATTTGTGGTCTCAGCCATTCGCTTGAATGGCACGCCCGTGGAAGCGCTCACCAACGGGCGCGGCTTGAACTGGTTCCGTCTGACGCCAGAGCCAATTCCTCCGCGCGGTGTGAGCCTGCTAATTCTGAATGCTCAACGCGCTCTGCTCCGTCAAGCGCCCCTCACGCTGGAGATTTTTCAGCGCGAGGGCGCCATTCACAAGGCGATACTGCCCACCGATACCTCGCCCCTCACGCTCAGCTATGCGTGCACAGAGGGACGCACGCTGACCGTATGGGTGCGCAACGATGACCCCCAGCGCGACTGGCAGATTGAGCGTCTGTGCGTGGCAGGGCGCGAAGTTCGCTTCACCACACCCCAGCGCACGCTGGCGCCCAGCGAGCTGACTTTTCTCAAAGCGCGGTTGCCATTCCAGCCCGAACCGCACGCAACACTGCCGCTTCAGCTATACGGACGCTCAGGCGAAGCCACCACCCTCACAGGCGGCGTAGTGCGCCCCATGAACCGCCACTTCCCCACAGGCACATGGATGACCGAACTCTGGGACGCGCCAGACCGGATGCGCGAGTGGCGCGAGCGCGGCTTTGACACCTTCGTCTACAGCGCAGAGAACGCCCTCACCGAGCGCGAGCAGCAGGCTTTCACCGAAACCTGCCCCAGACTGGGGGTCAAAGCGCTCGTTTTCGCAGGCTACCCTCGCCCTGCAACCGCCTTCATCGAGCGCCATAAAGCCAACTCCCATATCGCCGCCTACATGATTAAGGACGAACCCGACTGGGATGACCCGAACAAGCATGGGATGCATATCCCGACCCTGTGTGAGCGAATTGCGCAGGTGTTTCGCGACCGTGAGGTGCAGGTGCCGCTCTATCTGAACCTTGCCCGCTCGCGGCGCTTTGGTGAGTTCGCCACAATACCCGATATTGCCTGCTACGACGCCTATCGCGTGGGCGCGCCGATGCCCGACCTCTCGCCTGACCCGTGGGGCAACCTGCTGGAGCTGGCGGCGACTTACACCGAAGATTTGCGTGCCAACTGCGAGCCGCTCCCCTTCTGGGTGTGGGCGCAGGGAGCGCATACATGGGACGAGCGCGTATGGGTCAACAATCAGCTGGGGCGCGCCTGCCCCACTCCCGAAGAGATTCGGGTACAGCTGTGGCTCCAGCTCTCGCGCGGCGCGAAAGGCGTCCTCTGGTTCATCGGGTTTGACGAAGCGCGCTTCCGCGACTACTACATGCGTTCGGACGCGCTCCCTCAGGAAAATCGGGCGCAGCTGGTGGAGACGCTCGTCCAGCACGGACGCGAAGCGTTTGAAGAACAGACCCGCCTCAATCGGTTTCTGGAGCCACTGAAGCCGACGATTCTCCAGACCGAATGGCGCCCGAATGCCGTGCGCATTCTGAGAGCCACACGCCCCGAACGCCTCGACGCCAGCCTGCTGATTGGCGAGCGTGTCGCCCTCCTCTGGCTCACCAATCTGGACTACACGCGCCATCCGCAGGGGTATCGCTTCGCCACCCAACGCGGGATAGAGCTGGAAGTGAGCCTGCCGCGCTGGCTGAAGCCGAAAGCGGCGAAACTCCTCGCCCCCCAAGCAGGCGAGACACCACTGAAATTCGCGCTCACGGGCGGGAAAGCGATACTGCAAATCGAGTCGTTACCCGAACAGGTGGGACTCGTCTGGCTGCAGGCATAACACCGTCGGGTATACTGTTGGTGCGATGGCAAAGATTGAGATGGTCAACAGGCGTCTGCCCGACTGGCTCACGATTCGCCTGCCCAAGCCCGACACCATCCAGCAAGTGGAGCAGATGATGCGCGAGGCGCGCCTGCACACCGTCTGCGAAAGCGCCCGCTGTCCCAACCTGCCCGAATGCTGGTCTAAAGGCTCCGCCACCTTTATGATTCTGGGCGACATCTGCACCCGCAGCTGCGGATTCTGCGCTATCAAAACGGGCAAGCCGCTGCCGTTAGACCCTCAGGAACCCCAGCGACTGGCGGAAATCGCCAAAAAGATGCGCCTCAAGCATATCGTCGTAACCTCCGTCGCCCGCGATGACTTGCCTGATGAGGGCGCAGGGCAGTTCGCTGCGACCATCCGCGCCCTCCACGAAACGATTCCTCACGCGATTGTGGAAGTGCTGACGCCCGATTTCAAAGCCAAAGCGTGGTGCGTGCGGCGCGTTGTGGAAGCAGAACCCGAAATTTTCAATCACAATATCGAGACAGTGGAGCGCCTGCAGACCATCGTGCGCCCTCAGGCGCGCTATGACCGCTCCCTGAAGGTGCTGGAGATGGTCAAGCAGATGAACCCGAACATCTACACCAAGTCGGGCATTATGCTGGGGCTGGGCGAGACGCGCGAGGAAATCATTCAGACGATGCGCGACCTGCGGAATGCGGGCGTCGACGCGCTCACCATCGGGCAATACCTGCGCCCCACCCAGCGCCACCTGCCCGTGCAGGAATACATTCATCCCGACCAGTTCGCCGAGTACCAGAAGATTGGGGAGGAGATGGGCTTTCTGTTCGTCGCGTCGGGACCGTTCATTCGCAGCTCGTATAACGCGATTGCCTTCTCCCAGCGCGTGATGGCGGAACGGCTCGCTAAAGTCGGTGCGATGGATTCTTAATCGCCTCCACTGGGCGTTCTGGAGGCTGGTGCTGGTCGCCCTGCCCGTGGGGCTTATCCTGCTGGCGGGAGCGATGTATTTGTGGCAGGTCAAGCTCGCGGTAGAAGAGAGCCTGCCCGCGGTGATACGGGATTACGCACGCCGCCAGGCGGAGCTGGAGGTCTCAATAGGGCGCGTCCGTCTCAGCCTGCGCAGTGCGGAGCTGTGGAACCTGCAGGTGCGCACGCTCACGGGCGATACCCTGCTGGAAACCCGCTATCTGCGTGTGCAGTACCCTTCTGGAGAAGCCCCCCTGCGCCTCACTGCCGAGCGCCCACAGGCATGGCTCCAGCGCGACAGGCAGGGGCGATGGAACATCGAGCCGTTGCTCCGACGCCCGCCCCCTGAAGAGCCGACGCGCCTGCGCCTGCTCTTCAACGCCACCGACGGCACGCTGCATTTTGAAGACCTCTACCCCGAAACTCCAGTCCGCGAAACCATTCAGATTCGCACACTCCGCATGATACAACCTCTGCAATCGGCACTGATTCGAGCGGAGGGTGCGAGTCCGCGGCTTGGCGCGTTCCATTTAGAGGCGCTCACCGACGGGCGACGCTGGCTGGTGAACCTCAACGCTCCCCAGATGGAGGCGGCGTGGCTTCAGGCGTACTTGCCCTCGAAAGACCTCACCGCCCGGCAGATTAGAGCTGCGCTCGCCCTTCAGCTGGGCTACGAGCCAGAGAAACCCCTGTGGCTGGTGGGGTTTGCAGAAGGGGTGGCGCAAAGTATTACTTTTCGCCAAAAACCTGTACTATTTCCAGAAGCACGCTTCACGCTCAATTTCACCGAGTCCCTGCTCGCGGGTTCCATCAGGGCGGAAGGCGCCACACAGCTCGCGCTGGGGGGGAAAGCAGACTGGAGCCGCACGCCGATTGCAATTGCAGGGCAACTCCAGCTCGCAGGAAGCGACGCACAATCTCTGTGGCGCCTCTTCTCCGACGAGCCGCCCCCAGTCGCTGGCGCGTATCGCGTGGAGGCTCGGTTCGGTAACACGCTCGAGTCGCCTCTCGTTTCAGCACAGGTCCATCTCGCCGAAGCGCGTACACCACGCGGCAAACTGCGCCAGATTCGGTTTCCGCTCTTTCTTAAAGGCAAAGAGGTCTGGCTCCCTCAAGTAGAGGCGCTTTATGAGGGGCGCCCCGTTCACGCTCGGCTTTATGCGAATCTCGCAGGCAAGCAGCCCGAATTCAGGCTCTATGCGGTGGTAGAAGATTTCCCAGCAAACTTAATCACTGAACTCAAGCAGTATCCCCTTACCGCGAAGGCACGGGTGGAGATGGTGGGCTGGGGGACCTTAGAAGCGCCTCATCTGGAAGCGAATCTCACCAGCGACCGCGTGATGTATAACGGCACGCCGCTGGGCACGCTCCGTGCGCGCCTGCGCTACGAGAACCGCCAGATTGACATCCCGCTGGGGGTTCTGCAGGGCGCTTTGGGCACGCTTCAACTCACAGGCACAGTTGCGCTGACTGGCGAAAAGCCGCGCCTCGACCTCGCCCTGAACGCCCACGCCGTTGACCTGAACCGCATCGCCCAGATGCTGGGCTATAGCGAGGGCGCGCTGGTTCAGGACGAGGAGGGCAAACCCCTGCGACTGGATGGGATTGGCTATGCGACGCTACAGGTGCGCGGCACGCCCGATGCGCCCGAAGCGATTGCCGAGTTCGCCGTGTTCGATGGCAGGCTCGGCGACATCGGCGCGGAAATCACGGCGGGCACGCTCACCTTCACGGATAACACCCTGCTCATCTCTGAGCTGCGCATCCTGCGTCGTTCCGCCCAGATGGTGGCTTCGGGCAGTATTGAGCTCCCCGAAAAGCCAGACCAGGCGCCCTACTTCGTGTTCAGCGCGAACGCAACCGACCTGGACCTGAAACTCCTCACCGACTGGACACGGCTGGAGATGCCGCTCGCAGGTGTGGCTTCGGCAAAACTCACCGCCGAGGGCACGCCCCAGCGTTTCATGGTGGAAGGCGAATTCAACGCCCAGAAGGCGCAGGTAGATCGGGTAATCGTTCAGCAGGCGCAGGCGCGAATGCGTTACGAGCAAGCGCCCGCCGGGCGTCGCCTGCAGCTTGAAGAAGGGCGCGCCCAGATTGGCGAGGGAACCCTGCAAGCGCAGGGCAGCTGGCAAAGCGACGGCACGATTCAGGCGGAATGGCAACTGGAGAACCTGCCCCTGCGTGAAGTGGCGGCTTACCTGCCCCCAGAATACCTCCTGCAGGGCGCTCTCTCGGCTCGCGGGCAGATTCAGGGCACATTAGAGAACCCCGAAGCACAGGTGGAACTCTGGAGTAGTCCGCTGGAGCTCAACCGCGTCGCCGTCGGCACGCTGGAAGGAACCCTCCTCTGGCACTCCAGCCAGAATCTGTGGGCAGACCTGCGCTGGAGCCTGCCCGAAGGCGAGATTGCCCTTCGCGGCCTGCGCTACAACCCAGAAACCCAGCAGATTGTGGGCACGGGCGAAGCGCGCGATGTGCCCGTCCAGTGGCTCCACAGGCTGGCGCAGGCGCTACCCGTTGAGCTGCCCGCTGAGGCTCTAACGCGCACGGAGAACTTTTCGGGTGTGCTGAATCTGGCGCTAAACCTTGGCGGCACGCTGGATGCCCCCGCACTCGCCCTCGATGCCCAGCTCGGCGCTCTGCACTGGAACGAGCAATCGCTGGGCACACTGACGCTCAAAGGCGAGTGGCAGGGCGCGGTGGATGAAACCCTGCGCACGCGCGAGGTGCGGCTGGAGCGCGTCCGCTGGCTCGCCGAAAACACACGCCTCGAAGGCTCCGCCCTCTGGACGCCCGACAACCTGCAGGCAGACCTCGAAATCAGCCAGTTCCCGCTCCACTGGGCGCGCCTGTGGGACCCCGCCCTGCCAGAGATAAAAGGGACGGTAGACCTCAGCCTGCTCGCCAGCGGCGCGCCCGAATCGCCCGCGCTCACCCTCTCCGCCACCGTGCAGAATCTGGAGTACGAAGGCTATCAGGTAGACCAGATTCTGTTCAGCCAGGTGGATGTGGTGGAGGGGCGCATCGAGACGGGCGACGCGCTGATACGGGTCAAGGACTATCAGGCGCGGCTGTCGGGCACAATCCCCTTCCGCTGGTCGCCGCTGGAGATACCTCGCGAGGAGCCGCTCGCGGTTGAAGTGCGCCTGACCGACCAGCCTCTGCGCCTGCTGGAACTGTTCGCGCCGATTGACGCCGAGCGCACAGAAGGCATCCTGAACGCGCGCCTGCGCCTCGAAGGCACGCTGGAGAACCTGCAGCCGCGTGGAACCCTCTCTGTTGAGAACGGCGCGGTGGGGCTGGAGGCGTTCCAGACGGCGCTGCAGGCAATCGGGCTACAGGTGGAATTTGACGGCTCGCAGGCGCGGATTCTGCAGGCGTCGGCGCAATCCTCGCAGGGCGGGAGCATCAGCCTCAGCGGCACCGTAGACTTCACCGCCGAGAAACCCACGCTCGCCCTGAACGGCACGCTGGACAACTTCACGCTCAGGGAACCCAAACTCCCGTTCGGGGGGAGCGCCGAGGGCACGGTTCGCGGGGAGTTCTCGCTAAGCGGAGAAGCGAACGCGCCGCTGCTTCAAGCGCGATTGCAGGCGCCGCGCGGCGTGCTGAACCTGCCTGCCGAGTTCACCCCCTCGGAGACGGGCGCGCCGTTGCCCCTCAATCCCAAACTGGATGTGCGCGTGGCGGTTGCAGAGGACTTTACCCTGCGCAATCCGAATCTGGACGCGCGCATGGAGGGCGAGCTGAACCTGACGGGCACGCTGGAAGCGCTGGAGATGAACGGCGTGTTCCGCATGCCCGGCGGCGTGCTGAACCTGCCCACCGCCCGCCTGCGGATTGAACCCGACAGCCTTGTAACGGTGCGATACCCCTACACCCTGCCGACGGGTGAGACGATTGCGCGGATTAACCTCGATGTGCGGGCGAACACCAGCGTGGTTGCGCCTGACCTCACGGGTGACCCCATTCGCTATCGCGTGGAGGTGGATGTGCGCGGTCCGCTGGATGACCCCGAACGGCTCCAGCTCACGGCGCGTTCAGACCCGCCATGGCTCTCGGAGCAGCGCATCCTGACCCTGCTGGGGCGCGGCACGGCGCTCTCCGCCCTTGCCCGCGGCGAAGACCCCAGCAAAGTCTTCCGCGAGCAACTGAGCGACATCCTCACCGCGCAGGTGCTGCCAACCCTCTTCTCCCCGCTGGAAGCCCAGATTGCCGAAGCGTTTGACCTGGAGCAGTTCGCGGTGGACTATTCGGGGTTGCGCCCCGCCAGCGTCTATCTGGTCAAGAACCTCTTTGACGGCGTGGGCATCGCCTACCGTCGGAGCCTGATGCTGAGCCAGCAGCCAATGTACGAGGTGCGCCTCTTCTACCGCCTGCCGTTCCGCAATCGGCTCCTCCAGCGCATGCGCATAGGCGTCGGCTTTGACCAGGCGCAGACCCGATTCCTATTTATTGAGGGCACGGTGTTGTTTAAGTGAGCGGGCAGCCCGAGTGCAGTTTTGACAGGTCTGATATTCGCTGGGAACAGGGCAACTTGGGATTCAGACTGGCGGTCAGAATGTTTCACATAGTTTCGTCGCCTCGCTGTTTGCCTCCATCCTGTAGGTTCGTCCCGGACGCCCCCATTCCTGCAAGCAGTGTCGCGTTTGGCGCTGGGGGCATTCTCGACGACACTGGGAACATCCCCGGTGACGCGGGGGCGGCGGATTTGCCCGAAAATTGCCCCCTTTCGCCCCTAACCCCGTCACATTCGGTGAAAAATGCGTCAACAATTACGGTAGCCCCCGCGCGAGAGCGCGGGTCAGGCAAATATTCAACAGAAGGAGGCACAAGCATGAGACAAACGGCTCAAAATCGGTTCTACGCGCTGATTAGCGCAAGCGTACTGTCGTTGCTGGCGACCGCAGGCTGGTCGCAGAGTCTCACATGGCTGGGCGCGCTGCCCGACGGCAGAGAAAGCGTTGCCTACGCCGTTTCGCAGGATGGGCGTGTCGTGGTGGGCATTGCTTACAATTCGGGTGGGTACCCGCGTGCCTTTCGCTGGACGCCCACGGACGGGATGGTTCTGCTGAGCAACAACGATTCTGCCGCCCTTGGAGTCTCAGCAAATGGGGCTATCGTCGTTGGCTGGGTGGTAATAGGCGGCATCAGGAGAGGCTTCCGCTGGTCTTCAGGCAATATGCAGGAGATGAGGGGTGATGTCACTGGAGTCTCGGCGTCAGGAGCAGCAGCGACTGGATACTACTTTTCGAGTAGGTATTACGCTTACCGCTGGACTCAGACAGAGGGCAGCGATTCTTTTCTTGAATATGGCAGAGCCTATGCCATTTCTCTGGACGGCACGGTTGTCGTGGGCGAAGAATATATAGGGGGAGGGCGCTCCATAGCGTTTCGCAAGCGATTTCCAGGTGAGTTTCAACGTCTCGGTACACTGGGCGGCGGTAGCAGCGTTGCCTATGCGGTTTCGGGCGACGGCGCTGTAGTGGTCGGCAAGGCGCAGAACACAGCGCAATTCTTCCGCCCCTTCCGCTGGACAGAGGAGACAGGCATGCAGGACCTTGGCAGTCTGGGCGGCAACACGGGCGAGGCGCGCGCCGTCTCAGCCGACGGCTCGGTGGTTGTGGGCTGGGCGACCGATGAATACAGCGTCCCGCGCGCCTTCCGCTGGATTGAGGGGCACGGCATTCAGAACCTGAACGAGGTCTACGCCAATCTTCTCCTCTACGGCTCCGAGCTGCTGGAGGCGTATGGCATCTCCCCGAATGGGCGCTACATCGTGGGGAGAGGCTTCAACGCCTACACAGGGCGCTTTGAAGCCTTCCTGCTGGATACAGGCGGTACGACGGGCTGTCGCCTCGACTCCGATGTGAACCGCGACGGTGTAGTGGACGACGCAGACCTGTTGCAGGTGCTGTTCAACTTTGGCTCCAGCTGTGGCAACTGACGAGAGTTCGCCCTCACCCCGCTTTGCCCCCTCTCTCGTGTGGGAGAGGGGGTGTTTTTGTGGGGGCGCACAGCCGTGCGCCCCTACCGCCTGTTTCTCCTCCAAACGAAACTCAAACCGCCAGCAGCTCCATCAGCGGCTGAAGATTCGCCTGCGAGTCCAGACTCCAGAGGAACTGGAGCACCGCGTCCTGTCGCTCGCGCGGGAGCGCCCACTCGGTCAGCACATAGAATTTGGCTTCCACCTCTTCGTCGCTCATGGGGTTGCGGGCGTGTCCGCGCGGGAAGGTGTTCTCTTCCGTAAGCGTGCGCCCATCCTTCAGGCGGAGCGTGATGCGGTTCGGGATACCTTCGGGATAGCGGGCGTCCATGCTGGGGTCGTGGCGCACGGTAATCTTTTTGAGGAATGCCAGCAGGTTCGGGTCGGTGTAGCGCGCCTCGTCAAAGGAGCTGAGGTCTACCTTGCCGTCCATCAGCGTGACGCCCACGATGTAGGGCAGGCTGTGGTCGGCGGTCTCGCGGCTTTTCGGCTCCCACTTTTCGGGTTCCGAGCCGATGATGGAGTAGCACGCTTCGAAGGTGTCAATCTCCACCGCCTCAATCTGGCTGAGGTCGCCGCCGATTTGCTCGCGGAGCGCCAGCGCCGCCCACACCGCGCTCTGGGCGTGATACTCCACAGGGTAATACTTGATGTAGGTTTCGTTAATCATAAACCCGCGTCCCTCTTCCCCGCCGAGCGCGCCGAGCGTGAACTCGCCCGACACCTGCTTCATAAAGCCCATCTTGCCCTCGAAGATTTCAGAGGGACCCGTCATGCCATATTTAGCGAGCCAGCTGGCGAAGGTGGCATGTCGCGCCGCGTTGGCAAAGGCGCACCCTTTCCACGCGGAGAGTTCGCCCACGCGCGTCTGGCGCATCGCCAGTCCCGACACGCCCGCGATACTCATCGCGTGCTTCGTGGCTTCGGCGGACAGCCCCATCAAGCGCGACGCCGCGGCGGACGCCGAGAACAGTCCGTAGTTCACATGGTCCCAGCCACGCGCCCGCAGGCTCGCCGCGTCGCACAGGCGACACTGAATCTCATACGCCAGCACCGTCGCCAGCAACACCTCCTTGCCGGAGCTACCCTCCGCTTCGGCGACTGCCAGCACCGCCGCGAGGTTATCGCTGGGGTGGGCTGGCTCCTTAGAGAGATAGGTGTCGTTGTAGTCCAGATAGCGAATCAGCAGCCCGTTGGCGAACGCCGCCCAGTCGGGCGAGGCTTTGTGGCGCGTGCCGATTATCGTCGCCCCATAGGGACTGCTCACCTGCGTCGCCACACGGCGCACGAGTTCGGCAGTCTCGGAGCGCCATGCGCCAAACGCACAGGCGATGGAGTCTATGATTCTTCGCTTGGCTTCATGCACAGCCTCTGCAGGCAACTGCTCGTATTGCAGATTCGTCGCATAATGGGCTAATCGTTCCGCTAACAGCATCGTTCGTTACCTCGCTTTCGTTAAATTTGGGCGACAGGCTCTGTCGCCGTGTGCAGGGAGTATACCCGCTGACGAGCAGGGAATAACGCTGGCAAGGCGAACGAAATATTCATGAGTAAACGCGCCTTTCGGGGGTGGCTGGCGGGCGGGCTGATTCTGCTGCTTGGGGGCTTCTACTTCTGGCCTGCCCCTACGAAGCCTTTTGAAGAGATTTACGAAAAAGTGCCTGAGGCGGAGCGCCTTTCCCTCCAGCAGTTTCGCACCACCCACATTCCCAAGCGGCTCGTTGTAGAGGGGCTGGAATGGGAGTATATCGCTGCAGGTCAGGGGAGTGAAACGCTTCTCTTCCTGCATGGCATGACGGGCGCGGCGGATATCTGGTGGAAGCAGATAGAAGCCCTGCGGAGCGAGTACCGGATTATCACCGTCTCTTACCCCCCTGCCTCTGACCTTGAAACCTTAGCCACGGGGGTTCGCGCCATTCTGGACAAGGAACAGGTCGCTCGATGCACCGTCATCGGCACTTCCCTGGGGGGCTATTTAGCCCAGTATCTTCTGACGCGCTTCCCGGAACGGTTCGCCCGCGTCGTCCTCTCCAACACCTTTCCACCGAATGATGAAATCGCCTCCAGGACGCGGTTCCAGGGCATTCTCTTACGCCTTGCTCCAAACTGGCTGGTTCTGAAAATCTTTCGCGATAACTTTCGCAACACGATATACCCGACTTCAGGGCAAGACGCTCTGACTCTGGCGTTCCTCTCTGAGCTGACCTATGGGCGTCTCTCCAAAGCGCATCTGGTGGGGCGCTATCGGTGCGTCATTCAGTCATTCGAGCCGCCTCACCCTTCCGTGCCGATTTTGATTCTCGAATCGGACAACGATCCCCTGGTGTCGGTGTCTTTGAGGCAACAGCTGAAGCGCACTTACCCCACCGCCACGGTCTACACCTTTCATGACGCGGGGCACTTCCCCTACCTGAACCGCGCCCCAGAATATACGGAGCAGATTCGGCGATTTCTCGTGGCGCAAAAGTAGAGCCACGCCTCTCTTACCGTCCCAGTTTCAGAATCGCTTCCGCGAGTCGGATAGGGTCGTGGCGCACGAAATCGCTCTCGCTGATGAAGTTGCCCGCCACCACGCGATAGCCCATCGCGCGAATACGGTCTATATCGGGTTCCACCATCTCCTGTCCGCTGGCGCGGTAGCGCTCCAGCAGTTCGGGGCTGGGCGTCGCGGTGTTGACCAGCACATAATCGCACACGCGCCTGCCCGCGTGCGCCTCTATCGCCCGCACATGGTCGGACGCGGTGAAGTTGTCCGTCTCGCCGGGCTGGGTCATCACATTGCACACATAAACGCGCACCGCCCGCGTGCTGACCAGCGCGTCCACAATTCGCGGCACCAGCAGGTTGGGAATCACGCTGGTGAAGAGACTCCCTGGACCCAGCACCACAATCTCGGCGTTGCGGATGGCTTCCACCACCTCTTCGGGCGGCTCGGGGTCGGGGGGCACGAGGTGCATGCGGCGGATTCGGGCAGGGTGTGCCACAATCGCGGTCTCGCCTTCCACGCAGGAGCCGTCGTCCATCTCGGCACGCAGGTTCACATGGCTCAGTGTGGAGGGGAGAACGCGCCCGCGGATCGCCAGCACCTTGCTGATTTCCTGAATCGCCTTCTCAAAATCGCCCCCTGTAATCTGGGTCATCGCCGCCAGCAGCAGGTTGCCGACCGAGTGCCCTGTTAGTGTGCCCGACGCCGCGGGGAAACGGTGCTGAAGCAGAGCGTTCATCGCGCCTTCGGCGTCTGCCAGCGCGGTCAGGCAGTTGCGAATATCGCCCGGTGGCAGGATGCCCAGCTCCTCTCGCAGGCGCCCGGAGGAGCCGCCGTCGTCTG
>GBSOP10_1104_pt1 | contig 14170 bp, 11 predicted proteins | sample GBScelen77Swater_FD_61373 | JGI IMG/M metagenome (IMG submission 61373)
ATGTGCGGGTAGCGGGGTGTGAAGCAGTACGCCAGAAAGCGCGGGGGGCGCAGTTTCTGGGGCGCGCGTGCAATCAGAATCGCGGCGTAGCCCCCTGAGGGTAACGGCGCTGCCATCCAGTCCCCTTCCTCAAAAGGCAAAACTTGCTTGCGCGGCATGTCTGAAGCCTCCGCCTCCGTATTGTACCCTATCTTTGCCGAATTGGCTGTTGCGCGCGGGATAAAAATTCTTCCGCAGCTCTCATGTAATCGTCTCGTCTTGGGTTTCGTGGAGAGATGGGACGATTGCGATTGTCACGCGGATTATATTTGTCGTACAAGCGTTGCTCGAGACCTCGTTGGGTTGCGTAATCATCGGTGTAGTGCTCCACTGTGAAATCATACTGATCTTTTGGGTATCGTCCATTTCTGTGTTGACTCGCTCGTTTTGCAACATCCGAGCTGCGTCCCACATACACAACCTCCCCCGAACTCTTCTCAGTGATCTTGTATACGCCACCCTTCGGTTGCTGTTGATTGTGCGTTGCAAGCTTTGTCCTACCCCTACCGCGTGTGAGCAACCAATCGTGAATCGCCCCACCTACATGCCCTGCCAGATACCATTCATCACACGGATCGCGCGGCTCCCAGCGCGGCAGGTCCAACAGGTCGCACAGCCAATCCCGAATGTCTTTCGTCAGCCCGCCTGTGAGCCGATCGCCCCAGCCAGCTGCAAAGTGCGCGGCGTTGTCGATAAAATCCAGCCCCGACGGGTCGGCGTGATTGAGGGGGTCGTTCCCGCAATACCGATAGAGGTTCGGGTCGCCCAAGTCGGCATCTATCGGGTCTCGCTGCAGCCAGCGGGCGGTGCGGGGGTCGTAGGCGCGGGCGCCCTCATGGGACGAGCCTGTAAACGGGTATCCTTCTTACAGGAGGTTCGCAACGATGCAGGAGTTTCAGTTGCCGATCGCGTGGCGACCCGATGAGGGGGTCATTGAGCAGGCAAACATCACGGCGCAGATGCGACGCTATCAGATTCCCTCTTACGAGGCGTTCCTGCAACGCTCGGTGGAAGACCCCGACTGGTTCTGGAAGGCGTTTTTCGACGACATCGGCTTCCACTGGCACACGCCCTACGAGCGCACAGTAGACCTGAGCGAGGGCAAGCCGTTCGCGAAGTGGTTCGTCGGCGGGAAGCTGAACTGGACTTATAACGCGCTGGAGCGCCATGTGCAGGCGGGGCGCGGCGAGGCGATTGCCCTGCGCTGGGAGGGCGAGGAAGGCACAATCCGCACCTACACCTACGCCCAGCTGCTTGCGGAGGTGAACGCGCTCGCGCGAGGATTGCAGGCGCTGGGTGTTCAGCCGGGCGACCGCGTGGGGCTGTTTCTGCCCTTCATCCCCGAAACGGCGATTGCGCTGCTGGCGGTCTCGCGAATCGGCGCGATTGCGCTCCCGCTGTTTTCAGGGTTTGGTCCTGAACCGATTATCTCGCGCATGCAGGACGCCGAGGCGGAGTGGCTCTTTATTGCCGATGGGTTCCCCCGCCGCGGCAAGATTGTACCGATGAAGGAGACGGCTCTGACGGCGCTGGAGTCGCTGCCGCAGGTGAAGCGCGTGATTGTGGTGGAGCGCGCCCAGCGTGATATGCGCATAGACCCCGCCCGCGAAGTCCGCTACACCGACCTCCTTCAGGCAGGGGATTTTGAGGCGCCTGCGTTTGACAGCGAAACGCCCTGCATGATGATTTACACTTCGGGCACGACGGGCAAGCCGAAAGCCGCGCTCCATGTGCACGCGGGCTTCCCCATCAAGGCGGCGCAGGATATGTATCACCTGTTTGACCTCAAGCCGTCGGACACGATAAGCTGGCTCACCGACATCGGCTGGATGATGGGACCGTGGCTGATTATGGGTGGGCTGATTCTGGGCGCGACGGTGTTTATGTACGATGGCTCGCCCGACTACCCCGCCCCCGACCGCGTGTGGGACATGGTGGAGCGGCACGGCATCACGGTGCTGGGCATCACGCCGACGCTGATACGGGCGCTGATGCGCGAATCGGCGGAATACGCCGACCGCCACGCGATGCCCACCCTGCGCCTGCTCGGCTCCACAGGCGAGCCGTGGAACCCCGAACCGTGGCTCTGGACTCTGGAGCATGTGGGCAAAAATCGCGCACCCATTATCAACTACTCTGGCGGCACGGAGATTTCGGGCGGCATTCTGGGCTGTACGGTGCTACGCCCGCTCAAGCCGTGCAGTTTCAACACCGTCGTGCCGGGGATCGACGCCGATGTGCTGAACGAGCAGGGCGAACCCGTGCGCGGCGAGATTGGCTTGCTGGTCGTGCGGAATGTGAACCCCGGCATGACACGGGGCTTCTGGCGCGACCGCGAGCGCTATCTGGAGACCTACTGGAGCCGCTTTGAGGACATCTGGTATCACGGCGACCTGAGCCTGATTGATGAGGAAGGCTTCTGGTACATTCTGGGGCGCGCGGACGACACGCTCAAAATCGCGGGCAAGCGCGTCGGTCCTGCCGAGATTGAAAGCGTGCTGGTGGAGCATCCTGCGGTGGTGGAGGCGGGCGTGATTGGCGTGCCCGACGAGCTGAAGGGTCAGGCGGCGGTGGCGTTCGTGGTGCTACGCCCCGGCACGGAGTTCAGCGAATCGCTGGCGGAGGTGTTGCGCAACCTTGTGGCGGAGCGGATGGGCAAGCCGCTGATGCCGAAAGCGGTCTATGCGGTGCCTGAATTGCCCAAAACGCGCAACGCGAAGATTATGCGCCGTGTGATCCGCGCGGCATATCTGGGCGAGCCGACGGGCGACCTCAGCGCGCTGGAGAACCCCCACAGCGTGGAGGCAATTCGCGCCCTTGCTACTCGTTGACGCGCGCCCCCCACAGCAGGCGGTCGCGGAGTTTCTCAAAAAACTCGCCCTCGTGGAACGAGAGCAGCTTCGTGCGGAAGGGCGCTTCGGTGATGAACACCGTCTGCCCCAGCGCGACGGGCTGATGGCGTCGCCCATCGGCAGACATGAGCGCCTCGCCCTGCCCGTCGGTCGCCTCACACTCCACCGTAATCGCGATTCGCGTGCTGGGCGGCAGCACCAGCGGGCGTGCGCCCAGCGTGTGGGGCGAAATCGGCGCGAGAATCAACGCCTCCGTCTGCGGATGCACCACCGGCGCCCCCACCGAGAGCGCATACGCCGTGGACCCCGTGGGCGTGGACACCAGCGAGCCATCGGCGGGGTAGGTGGTCAGGAGCAGGTCGTTCAGGCGAATCGTGAAGTTCAGCATGGGGGCTAAGGAGTGGCGCACGAGCGCAATTTCATTCAGCGCGTACACCGTCTGCCCCGTGTCGCCGATTCGCGCCTGCACCATGAGGCGCTCCTGCACCACGAATTCGCCCGCACGCCAGCGCTCTATTGCGTCGCGCAGCTCGTGGGGTTCCACCTGCGCGATAAAGCCGAACCGCCCCAGATGCACCCCCAGCAGCGGCACGTCTGCGGGGGCACTCAGCAGCGCGCCTGTTAGCAGCGTGCCGTCGCCCCCCAGCGTAATCACCAGCTGAATTTCAGGGTGAGGCAGTGCCTGCCAGCTGGTTGCTGTGAGCTGGTCGGCAACCTCCACATGGAACGACTCGCCCTGAAGCCATTGCGCCGTCTCTTTTGCAAGGCGCACTGCTTCAGGGCGTTTGGCGTTGTAAAGAATCAGAACTTGCGCCATCAGCGACGGGAGATGCGCTCCAGGTTCTGGCGTGCGTCCGCGAAGTTCGGGTCCTGGCGCAGCGCCTGCTCGTACATCGTGCGGGCTTTCTGGCGCTGTCCGGCGCGTTCATACGCGGCGCCGAGGTTATTCAGGTAGACAGGCGACTTCGGGTTGAGTGCCACGGCGCGCTCCAGCGCCCGAATGGCTTCGTTCACGCGATTCGTGCGCATCAGCACCAGACCGAGATTGTTCCATGCGACATCCGATTGCGGGTTTTGCTGAAGCACCGCGCGGTACTGGGCTTCGGCGCCCTGCAGGTCGCCCTTTTCCAGCAGCAGGTCGCCGACTGCAAGCCGCGCTTCGGTGCGTTTCGGGTCGCTGGCTAACACCTGCTGGTAGAGTTTAAGCGCTTCCTCTTTTTCGCCTTTAAGCCGTTTGGCGCTGGCGAGGTTGAGCCGCGCCTCAATCAGTTTCGGGTTTCGCTCCAGCGCGGTTTGCAGGGTGGCAATTGCGTCGTCCAGTTTGCGCTGGCGCAGGTAGACAAAGCCGAGTTGCGAGAGCGCCTCGGCGTCGTTGGGACGCAGGTTCAGCGCGTTCTGGAAACTGGTCGCCGCCGCTGCCAGATCGCCTTTTTGCAGGTACAGCACGCCGAGGTTGTAGTGCAGGTCGGGGTTGTCGGGATTGCTGGCGATGCCCTTCTGGAGCGCCTCTATCGCTTTCGCGGGGTTTTTGAGGCGCGTGTGGGCTTCTGCCAGCTTTAGCCAGCCCGCGTCCTCGTTGGGCATCTTGGGCATAACGGCTTCCAGTGTGCTGACAACCTCGCGCCAGTTGCCCAGTTCGGCGTTCACAAGGGCGTAGTTATAGCGGAAGGTGATATTGTTCGGTTCCAGTTCCACGGCGCGTTTGTAGGCGGGCAGGGCGCGGCTGGGCAGTTTCATCATCTGATAGGCATAGCCCAGATTATTGTGGGCGTTCGCGTCGCGCGGGTTGAGCTGAATCGCCTTCTGGAAGTGGCTGACCGCCTGCTGATACTGCTTCAGCTTGGTGTAGAGGTTGCCGAGGTTGTAGTGGGCGTCGGCGTAGTCGGGCTTCATCGCAATAACCTGCTTGTAGGCGTCTATTGCTTTCTCAATCTGCCCCGTGTGCAGATAGGCGTTGCCAAGGTTGTTCCACGCCTCAGGGTTTTTGGGCGCGGCTTTCACCGCCTTCTCCAGCACGGGTACCGCCTCTTCATATTTGCCTGTCTTGAGATACAGATAGCCAAGCCAGTTCAGCACCGTTTTGTTTTCGGGATCGCGCTGGAGGAGCGTTTCAAACATCTCGATGGCTTCCTGCGTTTTACCCTGCTGGGCGAGTCGCACCGCCTCGCCAACGGTGGGTTGATTCTGCGCCATCGCCAGACTCCAGCACAGTAAAAGCCCTATCAACATCCGTCCAAGCATCATGATTTCCCTCCACGGCTTTAAGACGACTCCAGTATACTCGAAGTGCCTTGCTTTTAAAACCCTGTGATTTGCTGGCGTGGGGGCTGTGGAGGGTATGGCACATCCGAATTGGGGAGGGAGACCATGCGAAACAAAAAATATCTTTTTGCAAGCCTTATCACCATTTCGCTGCTTGTCTGTTCGCTTGTGTACGGGCAGGAGGAGTCGGAACCCGTTTTCAGCGGACGCCTTCTGGTGAAGTTTCAAAGCGACTTTCCCGACTGGTACCCTGAGCTGATTGCGATGGCGTTCGAAATGCCCGTCAAAGACGCGATTGCCGAGATGGGAACTCTGGACCTGGAAACGCCTCTGCCGGGGTACACCGAGCTGTATGCATGGATGCTGGAGCATCTGCCCGGCGTGGAATACGCCGAACCAGATGTTTACTTCAAACCACAGATTTTTATCCCGAACGACCCTTCGAGTCAGCCAGGAAACACAGGTGCCTGGTATCTCTGGCGTATCGGGATGCCTGCGGCGTGGCTCCATACGTGGGGAAGCCCAAATGTGATTATCGCCCTTCTGGATACAGGCGTGAACCCACATCCTGACCTCGAGGGGAAACTGGTGCCAGGATGGAATTTTTATGATAACACTACCAATCCCACAGATGTATACGGGCATGGCACCCTCATGGCGGGGATTATCGCAGCAAACACCAACAATGGTATCGGGATTGCTTCGGTGGGCACAAATTGCAGACTGATGCCGCTGCGCATCTCCGATAATGCAGGCAACGGAGGGTTAGGAAATGCGGTGCGGGCGCTCGTGTGGGCAGCTAATCGGGGGGCGAAGGTCGCGGTATGCAACTATGAAATGTATCTTTCGCAATCGGTTCGTGATGCAGCGCGCTACTTTACGGAGCGCGGTGGGATTGTGATCATGCCTTCTGGCAACTCAGGAGGGATTGCTTCCTACTCGGATAACCCCTATGTTCTGGTTGTTGGGGCGACGAATCAGCAGGACCAGGTTCCCAGCTTTGTCTCGCGTGGCACTTTCTTGGACCTCGCTGCGCCTGGAGTGGATATTGGTTGCACTCTCCACACAGGAAACTACGGTAGTGTCACAGGTACTTGTCCTGCCGCAGCGGTTGTGGGCGGTGTTGCCGGTTTAATCTACAGCGCCAATCCCCGATTAACCCCTCAGCAAGTAGAACAAATTCTGGAAAGTACGGCTGACGATATTGGAACTCCGGGCTGGGATGCGCATTCTGGCTGGGGTCGCGTGAACGCCTATCGGGCAGTGGTTCGGGCGCGTGGGCTTGCCCGCGACTCCATCCCGCCTGCGCTCGCTTTTATTTCCCCTACGCTGAACGCAACAGTTTCGGGGATGGTCAACATCACCCTGAACGCCAGTGATAATGTGGGCATCAAAGAGCTGCAGGTCTACATCGACAACCAGCTTTTTGAGGCGCGCGAGCGCCCACCCTTCACCTTCCGGTGGGACACCGTCCGTGTGCCGAACGGCGTCCACACCCTGAGCGCGGTCGCGATGGATTGGGAGGGCAATCGGCGAACCGTTTCGATCCCCGTCACTGTAAGCAACGCTGCCGATACCACCCCGCCCACAATACGGATTCTCTCGCCCACGGAGGGGGCGCAGGTGAGCGGTACGGTGGCGGTGCTGGTGGAAGCGCGCGACAACCAACGGGTCGCCCGGGTGGAGCTCTATGTGAACGGTCAGCGCGTTACGCTCACCACGATTGCACCGTTCACCCTCTACTGGAACACGCGCGATCTGGCTCCGGGCACCTACACGCTCCAGTGCAGAGCCTATGACTCCGCAGGCAATGTGGGCGTCTCGGCGCCTGTAACTGTGAGAAGGTAAACAAAAGAGGGGGGCGCCGCTGGCGCCCCCTCGACTGCATGCTCGCCTGTCAGCACTTAGCGCGTCCGGCGATTCCCGAACACCACCTGCTTACCGCAATCGCGCGGCAGGTCTATCTGGCGGCTACGAGGCGTTGTGTGTACCCAGCCAGGACGATCCTCCTCCACGACAAAGTAGGTTCCACGCAGGAGTCCGAAGAAGCAGAAGCTCCCGTCGGGACCCGTCTGAGTGGTTTGCAGGACGGTAACGCCGTCGCTCGCAAGGAGGATGATTGTCCAGCCCTCCACGCCCGGCTCGCCCGGATCGCGCGTGCCGTTCCCGTTCAGGTCTTCGAACTTGAGTCCGCAGATGTAGCCGTAGACCGTCACGGTGAACGAGCAGGTGCCCGTGTTGCCGCACCGGTCCGTCGCGGAGCAGGTCACTGTGTGCTGCCCAATCTCAAAGAAGGTGCCGGAAGGCGGGTTGCACACGGCCTCGCGGACGGTCGGGTCGCAGTCGTCATGGGCTTTCGCCCGGTAGACCACCTCGGCGAAGCAATCACCGGGCTGGAGTTGCACCGTGATGTCGTCGGGACATCGGACGATGGGCGGCGTCGTGTCGACGGTCCACCAGTAGAGCACCGTCTGGCTCGCCGCGTTACCACACTCATCAGCGGCGGTGTAGGTGAAGTACTGGAGCCGCAGGCAGCCGATGGTGATAATCGGGCTGGGCGTGCAGATTACATTCACATTCTCGGTGCAGTTATCCGTCGCTGTCACATTCGGGTCGCACTCTGGCAGGTCGGTCGGGTTGCACCCGAGGTCGCCGCCCTCAGGCACATTGTGCAGAACAGGCGGCTCGGTGTCCTCCTTCCAGAGCATGACCGTGACATAGTCCGCCGAGCGATTGCCGCACTTGTCCACCGCCCAGAAGGTGAAGGACTGGCGGAACTCGCAAGGACCAATCTGCTCGATCGGACCCGCCTCGCAGTTCAGCGTCGGGTTCGGGTCGCAGTTGTCCTTCGCCTCGATGTTGAAGAGGGCGATGACCAGGTCGCAGCTGGGACGCGTGTTGCACGGCAGCTTGTGGTTTTCGGGCACATTATTCACCACGGGCGGTACCGGGTCGTACTGCCAGGTGAAGGTCACGGAGGCTTCCGTGGTCAACCCGCACTTGTTGGTCGCCCGAATGGTCACCGTCTGCGCATACAGACAGTTCCCAACCGACCGCAACTCGCCCACCAGGCACTCCACCTGCAGGTTCGGATCGCAGTCGTCGCTCGCCGTGATGGTGAACTGCCGAATAACCGTGTCCCCATCCCGAATGGTGAGCGTCACCGTCTGCCCGTCGGTCTCGCACGCAATCGTCGGATGGGCGTTCGGGAAGCACCCCAGATACTCATCCTGAGGCACGCCCTCCAGCACAGGTGGCGTCGGGTCAATCTGCCAGGTGAAGGTCAGGGTTCGCTCAGCGTAGTTACCGCACTTGTCCCGCGCCCAGAAGGTGAAGGTCTGGCTGTAACGGCAACCGTCCTGCTGAACTTCACCCGCCTCGCACTCCAACTGGGTGTATTGGCCATCACTGGGGTCGCAGTTGTCCGTTACGAAGATGTTATATTGGGCGATAATCCCTTCACAGGTCAGGTTGGGTGGTTCCTCAACACACCCCAGATTAATCGGGCTGTCAGGAACATTATGAATCACGGGCGGCTCACGATCCTCTTGCCAGATGAACTTGCGAGAAACCTCGCAGTATTCGCCGTCGCACTTGAGCACACGATAAGTGAACACACGCGCGCGCCAGCACGGACCGCGCTCTGGAAGCTCGATCTCTGTATACGGAAGTCCTGTGTCAGGGTCAGGAACACACTCGGGCACTCCGATGATGCATGTGTCTTCATTGAAGTAGGTATCGCGCTTCCAGTCGCATTCGCTGGGGATGTCGTCGGGGTCGGGGTTGCAGGGTAACTCGACGTCCTCGGATGCCTTCACGCACCCTGGCGGGGTACAGTCTTTGTCCTCGATCAGGAATTCACAGGGGGGATTGTATCCGGGTGGCGTGAAATAGGCAAGGTGCAGCTGGGCAGGCGCTCGCACACCGTCGCTCCGGCGCGCGACAAAGCCCGTTGCAGGGTTACAATCGGTGGTGCAGTAGCGGACATAGTAACCCTTTTCGCTAATTGTCGGAAACCGGTACGTGAACTCATAGACGCCCTCGCCAACGCGCTGAGCAGTCAGACAGATTGGCTCGTAGCACTCTCCTGGGTCGTTCGGGGTACGGCCTGGGTCGTAAAGCACTACCTGAATCTGCTCTCCGTCGCATTCCACCCCTTCGAGCCGAACCGTGTACCTCCGATCTTGCTGGATGTACCAGTACTCGGTTTGTCCGATTAGCCGCTGGCGAACACATCCAGCTGGGTCGTCAGGGGATTCAGGGGACGGGGTCACCGAAACAACGCGAGCTTGTCCGATAACGAACTGGGCGTAAGAGGCGCTGAACAGGGAGAACAGCATCAGCAGCAACACACCAATAACCCGGAGGCGACCGGTGCCTCCTCTTCTGGTACACCTACAGATCGTGCTGCTTGTTGTGACCATGAGAAACCTCCCTTTTGGGACCGAGCATGGCTTGCTCGCCCATTTAATTGTTGCTCAACCTGCCAGTAATTCCATCAGGTACAAACGCCATGTAATCTGTAGAAAAGGCGACTGAGTGTGTTAAACTGAAAATCCATGAAAACTGTGAAATATCCCCGCATCTTCACCTGCTCTCCATATCGAGTATGTGCTATAATTGAAACAAAGCAGAGGGTCGTAAGGAGGGAACAGCCATGCAGGTGCGTTTCATAATCCCAGACGATGTGGCAGTATGTGCACAGATAGTGCAGGACGCGCCTATTCCGCTGGCGCAACCGCGTGAAAAGGCATGGCACCCGCTGTTTGCGGGAGGGCATGCTACAGGCGTTGTTGTTGAGGATGGAGGGCAGGTTATCGCTTTCGGGATGAGTTTATTCATCAGCGAGGAGCTGCGGCAAGCGATTATCACTGCGCCGAACCCCATATCCCCTTTGCTTTTCCCTCCGTATCCTCAAAACGGCATTCTCCGGCGTTCGAAACGCGCGGCACAGGACGCCATCCTTCAAGCCCATCGAGACAGCGGGCTCAATCTGGTGGGGCTTTACGGATGGCGAGAGGAGTACGCTGACTGTCCCGCGCTCCGACAGGTGCTTTATCAGAGCTTCCACCTCGTGCATCGGGGCTATCACCTCGCATCTTTCTTGAAGGAAGTTTACGGCGATAGAGAGAGGGAAGCCTACAAACGCCTCGGTCTTGAGTGTTATAAGGCTCCTGATAAATATAACCCCCACTTGCGGCGCTATTGCCCTTACCTGGTTGGGATTGAGCGCTCTCAGGTTTCGCTTGAGGATCGCACTGCCGACCTGTTCCAGCCCTCGGCGCCGCAGCTTCATCTGGGTAATCTCCAGCGCAGCATCATTCAGTTAGCGTGGCTGTGCCGGATCAACAACGCCCAGATTGCCGAGTGTCTGGAGATGCAGGAGGCGACTGTTCAGTGGCACTGGGCAGAAATGTGTCGTCAGCACCCCCAACATTTTTGTTGTCAGTCCCAGGAGAATGGGCGCAGGGGGCGCGGCGCGGTGATGCGCTATGTTGCCGCCCATCCCGAGGTGATGTATCCGCTGGAGATTCCGAAGCTCTTTTATAAAAAACCGGAGCTTGCCCGGCGATATCCCCTGTGCCTCATATGAGGTATCCTTTCCCTTATGAAATGCCCGGTGTGTCAGGTGGAGCTGAAGATTGCCGACCGTGCAGGAATCGAGATAGACTACTGCCCGAACTGTCGGGGTGTGTGGCTGGATCGGGGCGAGCTGGATAAGATTATTGAGCGCCACATTCAGGAAACCTCGGGGCGCGCGAGCTATCCCTCTTCCCCGCCGCCTGATACGCCCCGCGAACCTTATCGGGAGCGCTACTCGCGCGAAGAGTACGACTACGACGAGCCTCATAAGCATCGCAAGCGCAAGAAGCGCGATTGGTTTGAAGAGCTGTTCGACATCTTTGACTGAGCGTGCCTACTCGGCGCGGGAGATTAGCACAAAACCGCCCAGCCCGAACAGCAGGTTCGGCATCCACGCGGCAATAAGGGGCGGCAGAAGCGCCTGATCGCCCAGCAACCGAAAGAGTAGAAAAGTGTTCCAGAACACGAACACCAGCACAATCGAGAGCAGCACGCCCACGAAGCTGCCTGCCCGTGCCAGCCAGAAGCTCAGCACGGGGCTACACAGCGCCAGCACAAAGCACGCCAGAGGCATCGCCACCTTCAGATGGTAGCTCACCTCAAGGCGGGGGTTGTTCAGCCCCATCTGGCGGTTGCGCTCGATCTGCTCGCGGAGCTGGGCGCGGGTCTGCTCTTCGGGTTCGGGCGTGCTGAAAAAGTCCTGCAACGCCACCTGCAGATTAATCACCAGCCGGGGCGCCTGTTTGACTTCAATCACCTCATCGTTTTCGGTGTAGTAGTGAAGCACGGGGGTCTGCAGTTCCCAAACGCCGTCCTGATAGGAGCCGCGCGGCGCTTTGATGACCAGCCATGCGCCCCGCTCGCGACGCTCCAGAATAATCACATCTTCCAGCTCCACGCGCTGACCGCGCTGTTCCGCCACACCAATCCCGATCAGATAGTTCTGCACCTTCAGCACGGCATTACTGGTGAGATTCGGCACAGGCGCCAGCAGGAACACCCGATTGCGCAGCCGATTAAACTCGCGCATCGCAGGGGGCACGACCCGCTCGTTGAGATAGTAGTTCAGAGCCGACATCGCCAGCCCCGCCAACAGCAACGGCAAAAAGATTCGGCGCAGGCTCACCCCCGCCATGCGCAACACGGTGATTTCGCTATCGCGCGTGAGCCGATTCACGGTGAGTGCGGTGCCCACCGCCGTGCCCACAGGCAGGCTCAACACCAGCAAATAAGGCGTGTAATACATCACCATCTGCGCCACCGCCACCGCAGGCACGCCGTAGTTCAAAAACCATGGAGCATAGTTAAACAGCAGATTGCCAATCAACATCAACAGGATGGCGAGCGTGCCGATTCCCAGCGGCACGAGCATCTCGCGCAGGATGTAGCGGTCTAACCGCGTAATGGGCAGGAGCGTCACGAGTCGGCTCATTTTCGGTGTAGAATCCAGAAAATCAGAAGCAGTGCCGTAAGCAAGGTCAACCCGATGGCACCGAGCGCTGACAATCCCATCAAATGCTCCAGCCAGAGCAGGCTCAGCACAATCGCTGAGACCGCAACCACCCAGATGTGCATAATTTTGTGCAGCAGCTGCTTGGGGAGAAGCCCCCCCTGAATGTAAGCAGGGATCAGGAAATGATGACATCGCTGACACCGCAGGGGTCCGATTGGGTTCTCTTCGCCGCACACCATGCAGGGGAAGCTGCCGCGTTTCGGGACTTGCTGAAGCTCATCTTCCCATCGGCTGAGCGTGCGTTTTTCGTTGTAGGTGAACATCGGCGCCTGCTGGACCGCCTGACGCATATAATGCACAGCCAGTTCCAGCAGGTCATGCTGATAGCACAGGTTCGCCAGTTGCACCAGCGCGCCGAAGTTTTTGGGGTCGTACTCCACGGCGAGGCAGGCGCGCTCTGCCAGCTCGGCGTCCATCAGCGCATGCGCATGGCGGTTCAGGTAGGCGCGCAGAAGGGGCAAGCCAATTGCGCTTCCACCCAGCGTCAGCAGCGAGACCCAGACGGCATGCGGAAACGCCTGACGCGCACTCGCAAACGCCAGCAGCAGCGCAATTAGCGATCCCGCCAGCGCCTCGCCCGGATGCACATCCCCCGTGATTGCCATATTGACAAGCGCGAAAATCCACGCCGCGGCGACCGCCCACACCATCATCACCAGAAAAATCTGGGTGATAGCCTCCATATGTTTCGAGTTTACCCAAATTCGCAGAGGGCTGTCCGGTTTTTCCGAAAATTTGAGTCTATATTTATGGATTTCTGGAGGGTCGCTATGAGACTCTTAACCCTGATGTGTTTTGGATACCTGACGCTTTTCTGGGCATGCGCCCAGATAGTGTCAGGGCAGGTGGAGATATGGACGGGAGCCTTCCCTTCCAACCTGCGGGATAACCAGTTCACCAGCAACACCCATGTGCGCCTGCTGATTGAGCGTACCGACTACTGGGTGCCCAACGATGATGTGTCCCTCGATGCCAATGCGCCCGGAGTGTATGACGAGGAGCGCGATCTCGGCACATATCCGCTCCCGGTGGACACTCCTGTGTTCGTGTATCTGCTCCACTCGGATACCATCAATGACGCCGACATCAGCTTCACAGGAAGCGTCACCTTCCCCTTCGAGATTATCGGGGTCATCGTGCGCGGGCGACGCCTGCGGCTCTCCGACGACGATCTGGGGGTTCCGGGCGTTCAGTATAGCCAGTCTGACAACTACCGGGGGCTGGAACTGGATACACAGGACGAGGAAAGGTTTGAAATCTCCAGCGACATGCGCACGCTCACCTTCTGGTTTCGCACGACGAATGTGCTGGACGAGATGCGCATTATCACGGTTGTGCCAGAGCCAGCGAGTGTGATTGCTCTGGGTGCGGGATTGGCGGCTGTGATGGCGAAGCGGCGCCGTAGGGAGGGTTAGTCCCGTTTGTGCAGGCGTGCGAGGTCTGCTTGCAGGCTGTCGGGGTAGCGCTCCTGCAGTTCGCGGAGTGCCTGTTTTGCTTGCTGGGGTTGCCCCGCGCGTTCCAGCAGGCGCGCATATTGCAAGAGAATTTCGGGGCGCTGGGGGTGGTCGGCGTGTTGAAGAAGCGTCTGAAGCCAGCGGAGGGCGGTTTCCCGGTCGTGCTGGCGCTCGGCGCGCTCTATCAGGCGGTCGCGCTCAGCGGAGCTGAGCAGGATTAATCCCCCCATCTCGGCGAGCAGGTTCGCCAGCTGGCGGAGGGTGGCGTAATCGGTTTCGGGGTGGTTCAGTGCATGGCGCAGGGCGCGTGTGAGAAGCGGGCGCGCCTCCTCATAGTCCCCCAGCAGCGCCCATGCCTCTCCCGCCAGCTGCAACGCCTCCAGAGGCGGGGCAGGTTGACTCAGCAGGGGCTGGAGCCAGCGCAGGGCGTCGCCGCCTGCACCCTCTTGCAAGCTCGCCGTCGCCTG
>GBSOP10_1041_pt1 | contig 14101 bp, 15 predicted proteins | sample GBScelen77Swater_FD_61373 | JGI IMG/M metagenome (IMG submission 61373)
CAGCCCCTGCGCCTGCTCGGTCTGGAAGGGCAGTACGATGTGAAAGCCACCGTGCGCGGGGGCGGCATCTCAGGGCAGGCAGGCGCTATCCGACACGGGATCGCCCGCGCCCTGCTGCAGGTCAACCCTGAGTTCCGCTTGACGCTGAAGCAGGCTGGCTTGCTCACACGCGACGCCCGCGAAAAGGAGCGCAAGAAGTACGGACGCCACGGCGCACGCCGCGGCTTCCAGTATGTAAAACGCTGAAGCCCTATGCGAATTGCGCTGGTGGGCAGTGGCGGACGCGAGCATGCGCTGGCGTGGCGCATCGCGCAAAGTCCGCACTGCTCCCAGCTGTTCGCCCTGCCCGGCAACGGCGGTATCGCCCAGATTGCCGAATGTGTGCCCCTTGCCCCCAGAGCCATCCCCGAAATCGTGCAATTTGCCAGAGACCAGCGCGTGGAGCTGGTCGTGGTGGGGCCCGAGTCGCCGCTGATTGCGGGGCTGGCGGACGCCTTAGCCGATGCAGGCATCCCGTGCTTTGGACCGCGCCGCGCCGCCGCGATGCTGGAAGGTAGCAAAGCGTTCGCCAAGCAACTGATGGCGCAGGCAGGCGTGCCCACCGCACCGTTTGCGGTGTTTGACCAGCCTGAAGAGGCAAAAGCCTACCTGCGTCAGCATTTCGCCGCCCAGCCTATGGTGGTCAAGGCAGACGGCGAGGCGCTGGGCAAAGGAGTCTTCGTGTGTGAGACGCTCGCCGATGCGCTGGACGCCGTGGAGTTTCTCATGGAACAGCGCGGGCTGGGCGAGGCAGGCGCGCGTGTGGTGATCGAGCAACGCCTTTACGGACGCGAGCTTTCCTTGCTCTGCTTCACCGACGGCACGCACGCCACGCCAATGCCTCCCGTGCGCGACTATAAACGCGCGTTTGACGGCAACCGCGGTCCCAACACGGGCGGGATGGGCTGCTACACACCGCCCCCCGACGCCACCCCCGACATCTTGCAAAAAGCCTACGAGCAGATTATCCTCCCCACGCTGCGCACGATGGCGGAACGCGGCACTCCCTATCAGGGCGTGCTGTATGCAGGTTTGATGGTCAGCGACGGTCAGCCTTACACGCTGGAGTTCAACTGCCGTTTCGGCGACCCCGAAACCCAGACGCTGATGCCCCTGCTGGCAAGCGACCTCGTGGAGGTGATGCTGGCGAGCATTGAAGGACGCCTGCACGAAGTGCGCCCCCAGTTCGCCTCACGGTGCGCCGTGTGTGTGGTGCTGGCTTCGGGCGGCTATCCGGGGTCATATCGCACAGGCTTCCCGATAGAGGGGCTTGAAACCGTTGCCCAGATGCCCGATGTGGTGCTGTTCCACGCGGGCACAGCGTTTGAGTCGGGGCGCTATCTCACGGCGGGCGGGCGCGTGCTGAATGTGGTCGGATTGGGCGAAACAATGGAACAAGCACGCCAGCGTGCCTACGAAGCGGTCGCCCAGATTCACTTTGAGGGCATGCACTACCGCACCGATATTGCGCTGAACGCCTAAAGCGCCGTCGCCTGACGCCAGAGCCGCTCGCGCAGGCGCGTGTAAGCCAGATTCGCCAGCGGCTTCAAGTTCACAATATCTTCCCGATTGTAGCGCAACAGCGTCTCCAGCGCGCTGTGATGCCCCAGCCGATAGGCTTTCCAGAGGCGAATGGCGTCCATGCCGTCCATGCCCTCTAAATCGGGGTCGCGCACCAAGCCAAGCGTCTCCTCGATGCGCTTCAAGCCACCACGCAACCCCACGCGCCGTAAAGTCGGACACAAATCCAGATGCAGCTGGTCAAACGCCAGGGCAGGGAACTGGCGGTTAATCATCGGCAGGTCAAAGTGGAGACCGTTGAAAGTCACCAGCATAGAAAACTCGCGAATAAACTCAGGGAACTCGTCCAGATTATCGCCCTGCACGAACTGGTAGACCTCTTCGCCATCGTAGACGCCAATCACGGTGATGGTGTTTGCGCCGTCGGTTTCGATGTCTAAGAAGGCGGTTTCGTGGCGGTATTCTTCGTAGGCGCGCCAGTGTTCGCGCAGGGGCAATCGTGTGGCGAAGTAGGGGTAATCCCCCTTTTCGAAGGCTTCTATGGAGCGCTCCACACCCGCAATCAGCGCACTGCGGTATGGCTCCGACACGCGCCAGCGGTCGGGCGTTTCCAGCAGCGTTTCCCAGTCGCTTGCGCCCTGACGCCAGAGCGACACCTCTATCTCCTGCGTAATGCCCGGAATGTGAATGTAGGTCTGCACCAGCACGGCGCTATAAGTGTACCTGAAGATTTGGCGCTGGGGTAACCTCAGCAGGCGCTCATGTGGCAGATTTAGAGAGGATACTGAAAATACGCCTGCATGCAGGCTCGTTTGCTACTCATCAGAAGCGATGATGCGGATGCCTGGCACCAGCCCCTCGAAATGACGTGGGTTTAGAGTCACGACCGCCTCCACCTGTGCCCGCTGTCCTGACAGCGCAATCAGTGCATCATAGACGCGCCCGCCTACAATCCGTTGCTCCGCCAGCCTTGACAAAACCTCCCATCAGAGATTTCCAGGGTGGACGCCAGCCGCTCGGTGCGGATGGATTCTATCAACTGCGCGACATCAACAGGCGTTTGCGAGCGAATAACCAGCAAACCCTCTTTGTTGACAAGAGTCGCCTCCTCCTCGGAGGACTCGGACAGCCAGATAACGAGCTGCACCTCCGCGCCTTCTGGCAAATCAAGCGGCTCCAGCGGAACCAGCTGCTGATTGACCACTCGCGCCCGTGTTCGAACCTCCATCGTCCATCACCTTACCCCCAGAGTATACCCGACCCTTGCAAAGAGGGAGTTGTTATAAAACGGAACCACCCCGCGCTGACTCCCCGTAGCAGGGGCATCCTGCCCCTGTCCACGCGCAGGATGCGCGTGCTACTTGAGCCGACGGAGGTGGGGCTTCTTCTTACAGGAACGGAATCTCTGCCGTCTAAATACAAACACGCCGCGATTCTGTTGCCTGCTCATTTTCCTAAACAGCCTGCAGAGCGAATGAGATATAATTCAACAGCAGGTGTTATGCGCGAATCGTTTGGTGAGGCTTCACTGGAGGCAATCGCTCGTGAGGTTGTTGCTCTTACGCGCCTGATTGTGGAGGGGCAGGTGGCGCCATACGACGCCGCAGTTCAGGAATGGGCGACCGCTCTGTTCGTCGCCCTGCCCAATCATCTGGACACGCCGCCCCTGCTGGAGGCGATAGAGGCGTGTCTGGTGAACCTCCTCTCGTGCGATAACGCCCCGTGAGACACCCCGATGTCGGCATTTCAAGAAGATCTCGCCTGGCTGGAAACACTGCTTTCTGACAGCAAACTGTACCAGGAGGAGGCGGAAGATGAAGCATAGCCTCTGGACTTTGTGGCGTCGCTACAGAATTGTCGGCGAGAAAACACGGCGTCTGAAAGCGCTTAGCCCGCTGGCGCAGTCCGTCGCGCAGGTGTGGAAGACCGCTTCGGAGCAGGACAGGCAACGGCTCCTCGCGGGGGGAGACCCACGCACGCGCCTGTTCCTGCGCCGCGAGATAAAGTCGCCAGCAGAGCTCAAACACCTGCTGGAGACCGTGCCGCTCCCTCCACCTGACCCCGATGGAATCGGTCCCCCTGTGCAAGCCATCACGGAGTTTTACCTTACCGAGGCGCGCCGACTGCTCGCGTTTGAATGGCAACAGAGGTCGCCTGCTCTGCAGGAAGCGCTGGCACAACTGCGTCAGGCGCTGGACGCCTATGAGGCGGGCACATCAGGGTAGGGTATAATTCTCCCCGTGCCGGAGTGGCGGAACTGGCAGACGCGCCGGTCTCAAAAATCGGTCCGGGGCGACCCGGGTGTGGGTTCGATTCCCACCTCCGGCACCATGCGAATAGTCCCTTTCCCATTCCAGCAGGAGAAACCCTGCCCCTGTTGAATCGTCCATCCTGCGATGAAGCGCTTTGGATTCTGGGGTGTTCTGCTGAGCGTGTTCTGGCTCGCAGGCTGTCAGCAAGAAACGAAATTTGGCGTGGTTTCGGGCACAGTAACGGATGTTGACGGCAACCCCGTGGCGAATGCGGAGGTCTATGTGCCCAACTCGCCTGAGGCGCGCACCTTCACCCTCCATAACGGCACCTACTATCTCACGAAAGTGCCCGAAAAGTTCACCGAGATTCGCGCTCGCGCCGAGATTAACGGAGTGGAATATACGGGCAGGCAGATTGCGCAGGTGTTTGAAGACATCCCTGCGAAAAGCGTGAACATCATGATTGCCCCCAGAAACCGTCAGGGGGCAGTGGAGGGGTATGTGCGCGACCCGCTGGGGCAGCCGATAGAGGGCGCGCGCGTGTTCGCTGGAGGCGCGCTCAGCAGCGCGATGGCGGTAACCGACTCGCGCGGTTATTACCGCCTCGAAGGACTACCGGGAGGTTACGATTACCCGATTGTCGCCTCTGCGCCCGACTACGAGAACGACAAGCGCACCGTCTCGGTGGTGGCAGGGCAGACGACGATTTTCAGTTTCACGCTGAACAGCGCGGTGAACCGCCCGATGAACGCGCCACAGAACCTCACGGCAACGGCGTGGACGATGCCCCGCTCGCTGACCGCCACCCGCAACGCCGCGCTCCGCCGCGCCTACGACTCCATCAAAGCGCTGATTGATGGCGACACCAAACCCCGCCGCGCCCTCTCCCGTGCCGACACAGGCTACTGGATTGAAGTTGACCTCTCGTGGGACTATGCCGAACACCCCAACCTGCTGGGCTACGGCATCTATCGGGGGCGTAATCAGGACGAACTGACCCAAAATTCAATTGCCTACCTGCGCGACCCACTGGCAGACTTCTTCGCCGATTTGGATCCCGCCCTCCAGCCGAATATAACCTACTACTATGAGGTGGTAACCGTCAGCAGCTACTTCCCGCCCGACGACTCGCTGATTACCTCGCCGCGGAGCAATCGGGCAAGCGCGCGCCCCTTCACGGAGATTCAGATAACCGCCCCGCGCCCGAACGCCGTGGTGGACCTGCGTGCGGAGGCGCTGACTTTCTCGTGGACGCCCGTCGAGCGCGCCGACTACTACCTCGTGCTGATTTACGACCGCTTCCCCGACTATCAGGTACAGCCGTACTACCCGGCGGATTTGAGCAATCCGGGCGCGGCGAAGGTGTTCGCGCCGAACACGAGTCTGGTCTACACGGGTCCTGCGCTCTCGCCGGGGCGCACCTACTATGCGGTGGTGCTGGCGCTTACCAGCGACCGTAGCACACGCGCCATCAGCCAGCTGGTGCCGTTCCAGATTGTGCGCTAAGGCGCTGAGGTATCCTTATACGGGATGGGGAGCCTGAGGGAGCGATTTCCCTTCTGGGGGTTGGAGTATCGGCGTATAGAGGGGGAGCGTCTGGCATACGCCTCGTGGCTGTGGGCGCTGGGGATGGTGGGCGTCAGCGTGATCCTGTATCCCCTTGTGGAGGCGCTCAAGCCGAGCGCGGTACTTTACTTCCTGCTGGGGATGCTGATTCTGGCGCATCTGCAGGCGCGCAGTATGCTGGAGCGCGCCATGCCAGTTGCCGGGTTCGCCGAAGACCTGCGCACGGGCAATCTGGAGCAGTTGCGCCTGCTGCCGTGGACCGCGCATGCGCTGCTGCTTCACCGTCAGTTGCCCGCCTTTTTCGCTCGCGCGGCGGTTCTGGGCGTGTGGCTGGCGCTTTATGCCCTGTGGAGCCTGTGGGCGGGCATGGGCGCGTGGGACGGGCTGGCACTGTGGGCGTTGTTCAGTTTCGCGCCCTATCCCGTGCTGGCGATGGCGAGCTTTTACCTGCTGATTCCGGGCGGCTGGCTGGAGTTCGGGTGGGTGTTCGTGCCGATATTGCTGGGCTACGCCTTCTGGACGCCGAATCAGCCTTCCCAGAGCGCAGGGGTTTCCAGCTGGGTGATGGCGCTGCTGGCGGGGCTGCCGGTGATGGTGCGCTTGCTGATGCCGGAACGCTGGATGACGACGCTTCCCGATATTGTGCCGTTTGTGGGGCTGTGGCTGGTGGTGGAGGGAGTGCGCTGGGAGCGTCAGGCGCGCTGGCTGAACGCGCCAAGCGGCTGGGGGCGCGGGTATCGCTGGCTCGCGGCGAGCGCGTTTCTGCTGTTTGGCGCGTGGCAAACCAGCGAAGTGTTGCGCCTGTGGGTGCCAGGGGGCGCCGCGAAAGCCGAGCTGCTGGGCGTGGTCGTCTTTTTCGGCGCGGGGTATCTGAACCTGCTCTGGCTGGACACGGTGCGCGGGCGTGAGAAGGTGCTTCAGCGATGGCGTCATCATCTCATGGAGACGCTAACGCTCCGCCTCTGGAGTCTGCTTTTGCTGGGGCTGGCGTTGCTGTGGCTGGGCTGGGCGCCTCAGGTGCCGCCGTTCTGGGCGATGTTTGCGGCGTTGACGGCTGTGGAGATTCTACTGGGGAGCCTGTTTCGGTATGGCTTTCAGCGTGCCGCGATGCATACGGAGCGGACGGCGTGGTCTATTGTCTTGCTGGGCGCGGCGCCTGCGTTGCTCTATCCGCTGGCGACGCTGATTCCGTGGCTCCAGCCGCTGACCGTGATGAGCCCGACGGTCGCGCTGTTTTCCCGGACCCCTGCGTGGAGCTGGGTGAAGCTGCCTCTCTGGGCGACGCTGGTGCTGCCGTGCTTGCGCTATGCGGGGGTACTGGCGTTGATATGGGTAGCGGGGCAGGGGGAGAGGACGCTCGCGAGCGTGCGCCCCATAGGCGTTGCGGCGCGATGGCTCGGCTACCTGCTGGGCTACGGGATTTTAGACCTGATGGCGCGTCGGGAGAGCGTGAATCCCGTCTTTCGTTTGCTGGTGCGCGAGCGTCGGGGTGATTTCGTATGGCTGCTGGGATTGGGGGCGCTGTTGTTTACACTGCTCACAGAGCGCGGCGCTGGCATGTTCCTTGCCCTGAGTGCCCTCCCTTTCGTGGGGGGCTGGATCTGGTACTGGGGCTACATGAGCGCCCATCGCACCGTACGCAAACTGATAGATTCGGGCGAGTTGAAACAGTGGTTTCTGGCGAACCTGAAGCCGACAGAGATCTATTGGGGAATTATCTACGCCCACTGGTATTTTCAGGGGCGAGTGGTGGTGGGGTTCATCGTGGGAGCGCTGCTTGGGGGGATAGCGCGGGCAGCCATGGCGAACGCCGCCGTATGGGCGATTCCGCTGGGGTTTGGAGCCAGCCTGTTTGTGGGAGTGATGGCAATCATCTGGGCGTGCGCGTGGCTGATTGCCGCGCCGAACGGGGTGCGCGACGCGCTGTTGCTGACCCCGAATCGGCGCGGCGTGATGGCAACCCAGGTGGCGCTCAAAGCGATGCTGATTTCGGGCGTGAGCTGTATTGCTTTTATGCTGGCGCCCCTGATTCTGCTGGGGCTGCCCCTCTATTACAATCAGAGCCTGTTGACCCTGCAACGCCTGCATCGTTATCCCGAAGCCTCGTAGCTCAGCCGCGGCGCGGACGCGCACTCACGCGCGACACCTCATGGTGATAGACCTCCGCCAGCCCGCGATAGGGACTCGACTCCCATGCGTGCTTGACCTTCGTAAGCGCCAGTCGCAGTGCTTTGCAGACCGCCTGACGCGAAATCTTCAGCAGTTTGCCAATCTCGTAAGTGTTCCAGCCCGCGAAGTAATGCTCGCAGATGGCGCGCTGTCGGGGCGTCAGGTCGGCGCGGCGCAACGCCTCCTCCATCTCCACCTGCTCAAAGTACGCTCGTGCCTCCTCCGCAGAGCCAACCAGATGCTGACCCTGCAACTCCGTCTGACGCTGACGATGACGACGCAACTTGCGCTCAAACGAATCTTCGCGGATGAAGGGATATTCACCCTTCACATCCGAGGCAATCTCGAAGCAGACCTCCTGTGTGTGCATTGTCTTGCCTCCTATCCTTAAGGACAGAGTAGTAGACATTTGTATACCCCATGGGGTGCAGGATTCCTGCAGGTTTTCGCGAAAAGGGAGTGTTATGAGCGAGCGAAAGAGTCTGCAGGAGACCTATGCGCCCCGGAGCATCTGCTATGGGTGCGGTCCTGCGAACCCCCAGGGGCTACACATTCGTAGTTTTCCGGAGGGCGATGTGCTGGTGGCGGAGTGGACGCCTCAGCCGCACCATCAGGCGTTTCCGGGCGCTCTGAACGGCGGGATTATCGGGACGCTGCTGGACTGCCACTGCAACTGGGCGGCAGCGTATCACCTGATGCGCACGCAGGGGTTAGACCATCCGCCTGCCACCGTGACGGCGGAGTACACCATCAAAATGTTGCGCCCGACGCCCGTGGATGCCCCCCTGCAATTGCGGGCGTGGGTGGTGGAATCGCAGGGCAATAAAGTGATTGCCGAAGGAGAGCTGATTGCAAAGGGTGAAGTTTGCGCCACCTGCCGCGGCGTGTTTGTGGCGGTCAAGCCAGGGCATCCTGCGTATCATCGCTGGGATTAGGCGCCTGCGGGCAAAAAAGCGTGATTTTTGGCAGGCGAGAGCGTATAATTCCATAGGAGGCTATTGCGGATGTCCATTCACCGCTTTATGTACTGGCTTTTTCTGGGAGTCGGGATGGTGCTTTTTGCGACCATCGGCTTCCTTTTAACCGAGCCGTTTTTGAAGGCGGTTCGTGGCTGGGTTCCCGAAGCGAACTTATCGCCGCTCTGGACGCAGATTGGCTTCACGGCGGCGGGCTTATTGCTGGGGATTCTGGTGGCGAATCACAGCTTTCAGCTGCTGGCGCGCGTGGCACGCCATCTGGAGGAGGCGGAGCCTGACGAGAAGCTGGCGATTGGGCTGGGGGTGATTTCGGCGGCGGTGATTACTTTTGCGCTCTACCCGTTGCTGTTCGCGATTGGCGGCTCCAAGCTGGGCTGGGCGCTCACCCTGCTGGCATTCGTGATTCTGGTGTACCTGAGCATCGTGAGCTTTTTGAGCATGAAAGACTACCTGCCGCTGACCGCGCAGGCGGGGCGGCGCAAAAGCGGGGTCAAGATTCTGGACACCAGCGTGATTATTGACGGGCGCATTCGCGACATTTTGCGCACGGGTTTTCTGGAAGGCAAGCTCTATGTGCCCGGATTCGTGTTAGATGAACTCCAGCATATCGCCGACTCCGACGACCCGCTGCGTCGTGCGCGCGGGCGGCGCGGGCTGGATGTGCTCCAGCAGCTCCAGCATGAGGCGGACCTGGAAGTGCGCGTGCATGACCGACTCGCACCCCATATGGGCGACGAGGTGGACGCACGACTTGTGCGCCTCGCCAAAGCGATGAAGGCAGACATCATCACCAACGATTACAACCTGAACAAGGTGGCAGAACTTCAGGGCGTGCGCGTGCTGAACATCAACGAGCTCGCCGAGGCGGTGCGAATCCATGTGTTGCCCGGCGAGGAGCTGACCGTCATCCCCATCCGCGAGGGGCAGGAACCGGATCAGGGGATTGCCTATCTGGAAGACGGCACGATGGTGGTGGTAGAGGGGGGCAAGGCATATCTGAATCAGCCTGTGGATGTGGTGGTGACCAGCGTGCTACAGTCGTCGCGGGGGAAGATGCTGTTCGCAGAGCCGAAAGAGCTGAGCCATGCAACCGACACAGGAGTCGACTATTCACGCGCTTATTCTGGCGGGCGGAAGCGGCGTCCGATACGGTAAAACCCCTAAGTTATGGGAGCTGCTGAACGGCGCGCCCATCTGGTGGCATGCATTATGGCGGGTTATCACGCACCCGCAGGTGGAGTCGGCGACCGTCGTGGTGGCACCCGATTCGGCAGAAGCTTATCAGGCGTATCTGGAGGCGCATCCCGTGCCGAAGGCGGTTCAGATTGCCCCGGTGGGGGGTGAAACACGCCAGCAGAGCGTGCGGAACGGACTGGCATGGGTTCCCGAATCGGCGGCGTATGTGGCGGTGCATGACGGCGCGCGCCCCCTGGTGAGCCATGCCTTGCTGGATCGGCTTTTTGAGGCGGTGCGAATTCATGGGGCGGTGGTGCCCGCGCTCCCCGTTACCGACGCGCTCAAACGGGTTCATCCCGATTCGCCACCGCAGGTGCTGGAAAGCGTCCCCCGTGAATCGCTCTATCGGGTTCAAACTCCGCAGGTGTTCCGTCAAGAATGGCTGCGAGATGCCCACCAGCGAGCCGCTGCCCGCAACGACGCGCCCGACGACGCCGAACGGGTGCGTCAGGCGGGCTACCCGGTGGTTATTGTGCCCGGTGAGGCGTCTAACCTCAAGCTCACCACGCCCGACGATCTGGCGCTGCTGCGGTTTTACAGCGGCGAAGCGAGTGGCGTGCGTGTGGGAATCGGGTATGATATTCACACATTGGTCGAAGGGCGAACGCTGGTGCTGGGCGGTGTACCCATCCCTTTTGAAAAGGGGTTGCTGGGGCATTCGGACGCGGATGTGGTGTTGCACGCGCTCTGCGATGCGCTGCTGGGTGCTGTGGGACTGGGCGATATTGGTCAACACTTTCCCAACACCGACCCGCGCTGGAAAGATTGCTCCAGCCTGACGCTCCTGCGCGAGGTAAAACAGCAGGTGGAAGCAGCGGGCTACCGCGTAGTAAATCTGGACGCGACGGTGATTGCCGAAGCGCCCAAACTCGCGCCCCATATCCCCGCGATGCGCTCCCAGATTGCCCAGTGCCTCGAAATCCTGCCCACGCAGGTCAGCATCAAGGCGACCACCAACGAACGCATGGATTCGATGGGGCGCGGCGAATCGATTGCATGCTTTGCGATTGCCACAGTGCAAAAATACGCATCAGGAGGTTCCCTATGAGCAAATCGCGTAAATCAACCCGACGCAAAGAGGTGGAGATTGTCGATGTAACCTTCCGCAGTCCGCACGGCGAGTTGAGCGAGACCGAGAAGACCTATGTGCGGCGCAAGCTGGCGCGCCTGGCGCGATTCTTCCACAAAATCTGGACGCTGGAGTTCGTGCATGAGCAGGTGCGCGGTCAGCACGAGGTGAGTATCAATGTGGACGCCGATGGACATGCCTTCCATATTCAGGAGCGTCACCACGAGTTTCGTGGTGCGGTGGACGCCGCGGTGCAGGCGCTGGAGCACCAGCTGGCGCGCTATAAAGAGAAGCTGCAGAAGGGGCGCGGTCGCGTGCCCCGTGAGGTGGCGCTGAGCGAGGCGGTGCTTCCCGAAACAGCGCCTGAAGCCGAGGAGGAGACGCCCGAATCGCCCACCATCCGCTCCGTCAAGCGCGTGACCCTCAAGCCGATGAGCGTGGAAGAAGCGCTGCTCCAGGCGGAAATGGACGAACGCCCCTTCTATGTGTTCCACGATGCGGATACTGACCGCATCTGCGTGTTGACCCGTCAGGGCGAGAAAGTCTACGACCTGATTGAGATTGTGTAGCGCTAAAGGGGCAGGGCGCCCCCCTTGCCCCTTAAAAACAAAAACCGGAGCCCCCTCTAAAGAAAGCCCCGTGGGATGCCATAATAAAAAGGTGTGGGACATCCGTGTCCCCGATGCTTCAGGGAGGTTGCCGATGGTTCCCGTCCTCTGAAGGTCGCACTCCCTTGCGACGCCCCTATTATACCCCATCCGATTCGGCGATGTCAAGGGGGATTCGGGAAATCCCTCTGATACCTGACACCCCAAGCAAAGCCCTCACTACCCTTCTTCTGCTATGAGATAAAGCCGCAACACGTGCTCATCGCCCGCCCAGTGCGCGAAGCCCCGCACAACCCCAACAGGCGTGCCTTGCTGGGAGAGAAACAGTTCCCCGAAGTCCGCTATCTGCTTATACTGAATGCGCATTCCGAGCAGCCAGTAGTAGCGCAAAAACAGGCCAGGGTACACAAAGCGAGGGAGGATGAGCGCCAGCTCCGATTTGCCCGAAGCCAACCAGACGACAACACGCACATGCCGGGAGGTGTTGCGCAGTTCCACGATGGAAACCCTCTCGGCAAGCGCTTTCTGGAGGATTGTTGCGGCGATCCGGGCGGCAGGCAGTCTATTGTCAATTGCATCAGACTGATGACGCAGAAAGAGTTGCGTACCCCACTCCACAATCGCAGGCTCCGCGCGAACCTGATGGAGCTTGCCCAGCCACCATGCGCGCAAGCGCGCCATGAACCCCAGCGGGCGCTTGACGGCAACCAGCAGCGTTCCCTCAAACTGCCCCAGAGGAAGCGCGCCCGCATGGAGTAAATATGCATAGGGCGTCTCCAGAACCCATTTGTTGGCATGCGCTCCGAACAACCCCAGCGGCAGATGAAATTCCTCTATCGGGAAAAGCGCTTCCATGTTTGCCTGCAGGGCGCGTTGAAAGAGCGAGGCGTCTAACTGTTCAAAAAACGCCCGCCGTGAGTCCAGCATCGCCCCCCAGCGGTCGGGGTAGAGCTGGTATAGGCGTTCGTAGAGACTCACCCCATCGGATTGCGCCTGAACCGTCGCAATCTCGGCAGGGCTGAACAACTGTTCGGCTTGCCATCTCTGGAGCAGGGCGTCCATTCTCTGCAACTCCCCGTAGTAAGTGTACCTTTTTCAACGCCACCGGGGTCCGACACTCGCCTCACGCCACGCACCCGATGCCGCACACGCTGCCTCCTTGCCCAACCGCTCCAACCAACGCCACCACACCTGACCCGATAACAGGTCAACCGACCCCTGCAAATACCCACGCGCCACACGCGCACACAAACACGCGCCCCCAACGCCGACGCAGGTCAGCTTCGTTTTATAAGAACGGCTTCAACCGTCAGGCACAAAAGAGGGTTTTTTCCAGACACCCCCACACCCCCCTTGACAAACCCTCGGGCGATGGGGTATACTCCTGACCAACGGTCAAGATTGACCGTCGGTTATCTATGACCCGGAGTTCAAACGAGCGTTGCTATGAATGTTTCTAAGGATGTCGCAGGGAATCGGCGAGAGCGCCGCAAGGAGGAGACCCGCCAGCGGCTGATCGAGGCGGCGCTCTCGCTGATGCAGGAAAAACCCTTTGAGCAAATCTCGGTGGAAGAAATCACCGAACGCGCCGATGTCGCCAAGGGCACTTTCTTCAACTACTTCCCCACCAAAGAGCATCTGCTGATGGCGTACATGCAGGAGATGGTGGAGGAAGTATACGAGTTTTTGGAGCAGCTCCATCCTGAAAGCGCCGAAAGTCAGTGGGAGGTGTTGCGTCAGGTGATGCGCTTTATTGCAGAACACGACGGGCGCTCGCTGGCGCTCACCCGTTCTATGTTCGCCGCATGCTGCCACAACGACCACCTGCGCCAGATGGTCGCCAGCATGATTGAAGAGGCGACCCAGCATGCTCTGATGGGCTTCCAGAAGGGACAAGCCACAGGCGAGTTTCGTCAGGATGTGAGCGCACGCGACCTGGCGCACTACGCCGTCCGACTATATCGCATCTGCCTGATGGAGTGGATTATGGAGAACGACTCCACCCCGCTTCCCGAACTGGTAGAGCAAACACTGGAATTTTTCAAGCCCGCATTTCTCAATCAGGAGGTTCGAAAATGAGAGCATGGACTGCACTCGGCGCGCTCTGCCTGATAAGTGTGGCGCTGGCGCAGGATTCAGCACAACCTCCGCGTTTGACTCTGGAGGAAGCCGTTCAACTGGCGTTGCAGAACAACCGTCAGGTGCTGATCAGCGAGCGCACGGTCAAAAAAGCGCGTGATGCGGTAAGCGAGACTCGCAGCGCCAGCCGCTTCCAGATTCAGGGCACAGCGACCTACACGCGCTTCGACGAGGTCGCCACGGCACGCTTTGGTCCCCAGCCCGTCCGGCTGGGCAACATCGAAAATCGCACGGCGCGAATTGTGCTGACCCAGCCGATAGACATCAGCGGCATTATCCGCACGGCGGTGCAGGTCGTTTCGCTGAGTTATCAGATTGCGGAGTTAGACTACGAGCGCACACGCAACGAGATTATCCTGCAGGTTACGACTGCCTATCAGGGGGTTGCCCGCGCCGAAGAGTTCGTGCGCGTGGCGGAAGAGGCGCTCAAAAATGCGCAGGAGCGCCTGAAAGCGATTCAGGCGCAGGTAGACGCGGGCGTGGCATCCCAGTTTGACCTGCTTCGGGCGCGCACGCAGGTCGCCC
>GBSOP10_1089_pt1 | contig 8648 bp, 10 predicted proteins | sample GBScelen77Swater_FD_61373 | JGI IMG/M metagenome (IMG submission 61373)
CCTGAGGTAGGGTTGTACCATGTGGGCGCCCGCGCGTATGACCCCCGCACCGCCCGCTGGCTGCAGCGCGACCCAATAGACGCCGACTTGGGCGTCCCGAACCTGTATCGGCATTGCGGGAATGACCCTGTTAGCTGCACCGATCCAGATGAGGAACGGGGGTAATAGGATGATTAATACTTGCGACGTTTATTCAGTCGTCCACTACGCCCTGTGCCCCCTCATTCTGCAAGCAAGAAAGCCCAAGAACAAGTACAGAGATCAACTCGCTCTACAACTCCTTCACGGAATCAACCCCGAGAAGTTAATCAAAGCACCCAAAAGCCTCGAAATGCCAATATTAGCGTGGGGCAGGCGGAAAAGAAGCCACCTCGTGGAGGATGGAAAGCGAAAGCAAAATGCTCAATTGCAAGTCAAGACTGCAAGGAAACAGTTGGGCATCATGGACTACCCAAAGAGTTCCGTGAAGAGTTTATAGAACGATTCGGGCTTGATGTAGATGATTATATTGTGGAAATGGACAAGGCAATTCACCAGAAGCTGCATGGCACATGGAACCAAGAATGGAGACAGTTTCTGAATGACCCAACCATTACTAAAGATGATGTTCTTAATCAACTGAAAAAGATGTTCGAGGATCGGGGTCTTCCTCAGGCTATATCCTGCCTGTTTGGGAGTATGGAAAGTCAGGCAAAGAGGTAGAATTTTCGCAGGATTTGACAGCCATGATGGAAGCTTATGAGATGACTTATCGGGAACCTGCTGGTGTGAGAAGTGCGCCGATAGAGGAGGTAGGCACGGAACTACGCTTGCCTGGTATGTTTTGCCCAGATTGCCGGGCCTATCCTCCATCCCCCTTCTACGCCAAAGCTACAAGACTCCCCATTCTACCTATAAGCGAACTGTCTGCGCTGATTGAGTACTACAAAGCAAGAGCCGTATCCGCGGAGGGCGGAAGTTATCTATTGCCTGAAGACTTTTCTATCTTAGCCGAACAGGTGCGCCAACTGCTTCTGGTACCCCCTCAATATCGTGTCCGCCCTCATATTGGAATCGGACAAACTCGTATTCGGCTGACAAAGTACCCCCCGAAATGGGATATCTGCGGTTTGGGACCCTATACAGGACTATATCTGACCCCGCACGCTGCTAACTTACTCCTCCATTCAGGGTTGACAGGGTTTGATATTCATCCTGTTTTGGTGCTCAATCGCTCGTATTCCCTTTATCAGGGAGCTGAGCTTTACGAGATGGTTGTGTGGGGCAATGGGGGAGTTCCCTACACCGAACCAGCCGACTGTTGGTGGCAGTGCAAGCGTTGTGGGCGCTGGCAGTTGCGGTGCCTTCAGATTCGCCGAATGGAAATAGACCCAACCAGCTGGGACGGAAGTGATTTTTTTCATTTTGTGGGGTACGGTGGCTTGATGGTAACTCAGCGTGCGCGTGAGTGGCTTGAAAGTGCTGGCTTACACTTATGGGTCGGCTTTATTGAGCCAAGAGCAGAATGGTATTTGGACAGAGAATCACGCGATGTTGCACGCGCCAGCCGTTCACCTGGAACGGGGCGTATGGGTACGAGTGGATCCCTGAGGTGGGGTTGTACCATGTCGGCGCCCGCGCGTATGACCCCCGCACGGCACGGTGGCTGCAGCGCGACCCAATCGACGCCGCTTCGGGCGACCCGAACCTGTATCGGTATTGCAGGAATGACCCGATAAGCCGAAAAGATATTCAAGGCGCTTCTGACAGACCCAAAAACCGCCCGCATGACAATACGCCCACTATTGCAAGTGATGGTTTTAGACGCGATTGTGCTAAAGCAATGGACGAGCTCAAACGCGCTATTGATAACCTCAAGAAGGATGTAAAACAGTGGGGTACTCTCCCAGAGAAGAAAAAACGCGGCCATGCCAATGAAATGGCAGGACGGTGCGTGGACGCACTCAAACTATTATCAACAGCTCTTGCCCAGTGCACGGAGCGTGAAATATCGAAAAACGCCTCGTGGCGCGATCTCATACAGGAAGCGTTCCCCTTCCTGTATCAACACTGCAATCCGGACTCTAAGAAAAATCCTGGTTGGTCTTGTGCTCCATCGGATAAAGTAAAACACCTCAGAGGAGTCTATAGGGAAAGTCCAGTTTACACTTATGAGCCTGGGCTAAATGATCTGACCTCTCTTATGGTTCCTGCGGTTGCTGCGGCGCGATGCGGCATCGGCTTAGGCGGGCTGGTGCAGGGTACAATTGAGTGGCTGGAAAACTTGTTTTCAGCTCCATCACCCCAACCAGCGCCAGCACAAGAAGAGGCGCCAAAGAAGCAAAAGAGGGCTGCTTGAAAATGGGAGCTTTTGGGGAGCATCCGAGAGTGCCGTTGCCGTTGGTTCACATCGATGCAGTGCCCTTCGTGGGCAGGTGGGCGTACCTGCTCTGGCGACTCCGCTGCCCACAGGCAATAGTTGAGTTCCCCCTGCCCGACGAGCGCCCCAAGCTGGTGCATACGGAGGTCCCCCCGCCGTCTGATGCAGACCCCATCGAGCATCTGGATTACGCACTCGAACGCGCCGTCCTTCTGGCAGAACTTTGCTTTGCCCGTTTGCTGAATACTTACGAGCGCCTGCCGTTATACCCCAAAGAAGTGTGGGGCTCCTCCCCCTCACGCCAATATCTGGAACTCTCTCTCGCCTTTCGGTATTCCGAATGGAAGCCTGAAAAGACCTTATTCGGGATGCTCAGTGAGTTCTGGGAGACCATTTTTGAGGCGTGGGAGATGTGTCGGCGCAGAGGATGGGTCATTCCCCTTCTGGATGCCGAACCCAGCAGACTGTTTCAACAACAGCTGGAGGGATGGGCCTCGGAGGATCTTTCGGGACATGCGTTCTGTTTTCGGCGAGAGCCGTGGTTTGTCTGGCATGCGGAGCAAGAGGAACTGGATGAAAGCCTCGTAGAACATCCTGTGGGACAGTTTCGGGAGTTGTGCGAGCGTATTTTCCGCTCTCTGGCGGACTGGAACGCGACGCCCTATCGGCTCTCAGCGTTGATGCCAAAGGCGGCAGAGCTGGTGGACTACATGGGCGCCCTGGTGGAGTTGATTGAAGTCCGATGCCGTCACGAGATGGAAGAGTTTTAGGGAGGCACAAGCGAGATGGCGCGCGAGGTGATTCACTGGTCGTATCGGCACGGCGATTGGCAGGGCGTGCCATGGCAGGAGATGCAACCCTATGAACTTCTGTCACGCCTTCTTTATCTGCACGGGTTCAATCACGAAGATTTCTTGAAGGCGCTGGAGCGGGGCGAGCTGCCGCTGGAATCGGAAGGGCGCTTCGATCCTGTGGCGTGGCTGAGGGTTCGCCCTGAAGGATTGCCCGCGAGCGAAACCGTATGGAATCTGGAAGCGATAGGAGGCGAGGGGATTCGCGAGAGCTGGTGGGTCGGTTTGTTTTTTTATCAGCTGCCGTTGGAGTGGTATCGGCTGGTGAAGGGAGTGGTACACGAGCCGGATTCTTTGTTGGAGATCGCTCCCTTTTTGCGTCCGATGTGGCATATCTGGTACGATATGGAAGTTGTGCTGAGTGGCTACGGCGACTCGTTTTATCCTGCGGTGGCAGTGGGGTGGAGCCTGCGTCATCAACGGGAGTTAGAGCGGATAGCGCAAGCGTATTTGCATGATTACGAAGTGCCCGAATGGTGGTTAGCCCTGCGCGTAGAGGGGAAGTGGCCGTTCAGTGGCTCTTTGCCGCGCCTTCGGGAAAGCGAGTGGACACGGCTGCAGGCGATAGAAAGGGCATTCAGCTGGCTTGCGAAGTTTGTGTCGGTGCCCTATGACGCGTGGTCGCTCCACTGGGTTTTTCTGGAAGTGATGTCGGTCTTTCGGCAGTTGCAACAGGGCTGGCTGGCGTGGATGCGGCATTTCGGCAGATAATATGGTTTTGTGAACCGCGCGAAGCCTTAGCTTTTGAACTGCCTTCGTAAATACAGGCTGCGTCGCGGAGAGGACCCGAATTAGGGTTCCCCCTGCGGGCAGGGGAACCGAGTTGTGGTTTCCCTCGCTTGCGGGGGGAACCTGCATTGGGGGGCAATTTACGAACTGTGATGCACCGTTTGGTATGGTAAGCTCAATCTTTTCGCTTTAGGCGCTGGCAATTTAGGTAAAATCCAGATAGGGTGGATTGCGATACAACGAACACTGCAAGCGAAGTTAGGGGACTACACCGCTAAGGTGCTTCTGCGTCCCTATGACCTGCGTCTTGACGAGGGGCTCTGGCACGGTGGCAGTGAGTCAACCCCGAAGCAGGTCGTTCACCACTGCGAGATACGCTATCGTGGGAAGGCAGTGCCCCTGATTCGCGGCGCATACAGCGATCTGGCAGAGGTCAACGCAATCAGTTTCTACAAAAATCAACGCGGGGAGATGGTGCTGAAAATCGAAGGGGGCGACGCCGCCGACTCCTATCGAGCGTATCTCGTGTTTTCGAAGGGGATGCTCGTGCGTCGTCGCGTGGAGAATAGCGGATTTCCGAACAACTTCTCCGAAGAGACACGCTATGTGAACATTCCCGTGCGCGATTAGAGGGGGATGGTTCCATTCTTTCTATCCAGTTCAAGATGATGTGGCGTCTGTTCAGTATCCTGCGCCGTCGTTCGCCGTTTGCGCCTGTAGAGCGCGCCTTGCTTCAGGCGTTGCAAGAGCAGCTGCCTGAGGAACCCCGCGTCATTCTCGCACAACAGATAGAAGCGGTCAACCACATCTACCGCGATAAAGAAAGCGGTGAGGTGAACCTCTACACGCCTAAGCACAAGCCACCCCCACGCTTTCCCAATCAACGGTTAGAAGCACTGTGGTGTACGGTTCACTATCGCGTGCCCCATCTGCGTGAACGGTTGAAAATGCGCATTTATTTAGTGAGGGGCAAGGTATTCACGCTCGCCTTTGGTAAAGTCTACAGGCAGATTGCGCGTGAGAACGAAGTTCACATCGAGCGTGTGGTGTTCCACACTGATGTGATGGAGCCTATCTACGAGCCGCTTCCCTCCCTTGAAGGCGGAGACGCAGACTTGCTGGGGTCGTTGCCTGCGTGGTGTATCGCGCTGGGGCGCCGATGGGCGATCGAACAGGTTCTGCCTCCGCTTTCTCACGAGGAGCAACAGCAGCGCCTGCAGGCGATAGAGGCTGCTTTGCCGAAGGACTATCTGGAACTGGTTCGTGTGTGTGAGGGCTTTCGGATTGGTGATGCGGTGGTGCTGGGGCTTTCGGAGGTTCGGGAGGTGTGGCTCTCTTCAGGCGCGTATTACCTTCTGGCGGAGCGCGGGGGTGGCTTTCTGGGTGTCCGCGAAGGGGAGCAGGAGGGTCGCGTTTACTATCTGCATCATGAGTATCCTGAGCCGTGTGCCACATTTGGAACCTTTGCCGAGGCGCTGGAGCATCTTCTGACTCGCCCTGAACTGCCGTAGTTCTCCTTCGTGTCGGCGCCCCTACCTATGACTGCCGCTGGGACTCTACCCACCCAACAGCACCATCCGCATCCATTCGGCGCGGGCGCGCCCCACATGGTCGGGTTCCGGGGGCGGATAGACGGCGACTCGGAACAGGAGCTGGTCGGCGTAGTCGCGTGCGGGTTCGTCGTAGCGTTGCATGGCACGCATGCGGTAGACGGCGAGCGCTCGGAGTGTTGTGCCCAGCGAGAGGCTGGCGGTGTGCTGGAGCGTGGTGGTCAGCTCCTGCCATTCGGTTTCGAGCGCGTCGGCGTCGATTCGGGCGCGAGCTTCGCGCTCCGCTTCGATGAGCGTGCGGAGCGTGCCGCGCAGGCGAGCCAGCAGGTCGGGCAGTGGCTCGCGCTTGCCCAGCAGCGAAATCTGCACATAGCCCTCGAACGCGAGGCTCCCCTCGCCGTAGAGACCGCGCGTGTGGCACCCCAGCGCCTGGAGCGCCTCCAGCCAGCGCGTAATCTGGCGCGCGCGTTGCAACCCCATCAGATGCACCAGCAGCCCCAGCCGAATGCCAGAGCCAAGATTAATCGGCGAGGCGGTCAAAAACCCCAGGTGTGGAGTGTAGCCCCAGCGCAGGGGTAGCCGTTGTAGCACCGACTCCCAGTGATGCATCTGCTGGATGAGCGTGTCGGGCTGCCAGCCCGCGCAGGTCATCTGCAGGCGCAGGTGGTCTTCCTCGTTCAAAATCGCGACCGCGCTCCCGTCCGCGTTCAGCAGCGCCCAGCGGTGGGGCAGCTCGTTAAGCAGGGCAGGACTCAGCACGCGCGCGCCCACCAGCAACGCCCGCTCGTCCATGCTCAGGCGATCAATTTCCAGCGCGCCGCCTTCGCCCAGCCCGTAGGGAGTGAGCACCTCGCGCAGGGTCTGGGCGACGGAGTGTAAGTCGGCTTCACTGGCGCGATGGGGAAAAGGGTACTCCAGCAGGTTGCGTGCCAGTCGTACCCGCCCTGAGATGACCACATCTCTGTCGGGCGCGGGCGCACTGAGCCAGGAGCAGACCAGAGCCAGAATGCGTTCCATCATTCTCGGAATTCGATTCGCCAGCGGCGCGTGCCGAGTTTCTGCCAGCGTCCTTCGGCGCGGGCGCGCTGGATATGCGCGACGGAGCGTTGAATCAGCAGGCGCAGTTCATCGGGGTCGCGCGGGCGCGTGCGCGCACGCCGTCCCGTCAAGCCCAGTTGGCGCATCGCCTGCCGAACCGCTTCACTCCGCTGGCTCTGAGTTGTCCAGTCCCATCGGCGTCGCATCGGCAATCTCCTGGAGCATCGCTTCCAGCGCGGCGCGAGTCGACTCCTGCTCCGCGCGCGCCTTCAGATAGTCGGTATCAATCTCTGTCGCATACGCCTGCAACAGCATCCGCGCCCAGCGCCCCTCCTCTTCCGAGCGCCGGCGGACGAAAGCGTTCAGGCGGTCCAGAATCAAATCTTCCAGCCCGATACAGTAGACGGTTCCCCCGTCTATCTGGATTTCGGTGATGCGTTCGGCATCGCCCGCGAGGGTTTCGTCGGGGATTTCCAGCGTGATGTCCCATTCGGGATGGTAGAACACACGCCCCTCCACGCGAAACCCCATCTGTTGCAGCTCCGCAATTGCCTGCTGGCGCGAGGCAACCACCAGATCGATATCCGCCGACAGGTAGTCGCCCGCCGAATAAATCTCCACCGCGCTCCCCCCCACCACAATCGGGGCAATCCCTTTTGGCTGCAGTCGGCGTGTCAGCTCGCTGACCACAAGCAGTTTCTTTTCCAGCAGGCTTCGCGCCTGACGGAGTCGCGCTTCGAAGGGCATGGAAGCATTATACCGCGATGCCGACGCGCTCGATTGCCGTGCGCATCACCGCTTCGCTGGGAGCGCGGCTGCGCAGGTGCTGCTCGCACATGCGGAACGGATAGAGCAGGCGGTCGTAGCGCGGGTCGGGCAGGCCCAGCGGGCTCGTCTCCTGCAGCAGCCACGCCGAGAGGCGGTCCGCCCACTCCTGAGTCTCTTCAGGTTCAGTCATCACAGGCATCTCCACNCGCACCAGCCCGTAGGTGGGCGAGGCGCCCTCCCCCCAGCGAAGCCGTAGATACCAGCTATACACATCCGCTACCTTTCCGCGCTGGGGACGGAACACGCTGCTGCGATAGCCCGCGGGCATGCTCAACACCTGCGCCATCCAGTTCAGCGGCAAATAGCCCGTGCGGTGCGACTTGGAGACCCCAATCACGCGTGTGAGCCGACGCTGTTTAAGACTGCTCATCAGGTCGGCGATGGAGCCGTCCACCACCAGCCAGTCGCTACCGTCGGGGGATTGCGATTCAATCCATTCCAGCGCGACGCGATGTTCCAGCTGGTCGCGCACGCGGGCGACGGTCGCCGCCGCACGCACCAGCATCGTAGAGAAGGGCGTATCGGCAATCTCGCGCTCCTCAAGGGTGTCGTGAACCGTGATGCCGTGCCGTTTGAACCGCGCCGCGTCGAACGCCTTCAGGGGTAAGTAGAGCGCCTCTTCTGACTCGATTCGCACAGGGTGGAGCTGGCGTTCGCGCCGCTCCAGCAGCCCCACCGACACATAGCCATACACCACGGGCATAAACCCCTGCTCGGTTTGCTGGTAATACATCAGGTGCGAGTGCTGAATGCCGTCGATAAAGTGCGTGAACTGCGTGGCGCTATCGGCGGACGGGATGGGGAAGGTTCCGAACTCTTTTCGGTTCGGTTCTGCCACCAGCATCGCGCCTTCGAAGCCACCCTCTTCGTCGGGTGGTTCCAGCTCGTCTTCGGTGCTGACCCGTCGCACCAGCTTGACCCCCTCAGGATACTGGCGCAGGAACTCGGTTACTTTTCGCAGGAAGGGCGTCATAGTAATGCTTGATTCGGGGAGGGAGGTGGGAGTTCCTGCTTTATTCCCTGCCCGTTCACTTTTCTGGACTGCTTCGAAGCAACGATCTCAGGAATTCTCTCTCACAATCCGACGCACCAGCCATCGCCCACACGCCATCACTTCCAGCACGCCTCTACCTCACATAACCTGTTATAGCACCGACTCAAACGACAACACCCCCACCTTCTCCAACCCACCACTGAACGGCTCGTTCCGATAACTCCACAAACCGTTCCAGTCGTAGGTCTTCCGCACACCGCTCACCAAATCGCCGAAGGCGTCCCTGAGAGGCGCAGGCA
>GBSOP10_1012_pt1 | contig 5111 bp, 6 predicted proteins | sample GBScelen77Swater_FD_61373 | JGI IMG/M metagenome (IMG submission 61373)
GGAGGTCGGCTTCGTCTTATAGGAACGGCTTCAGCCGTCTGGCGTCAGCGCGGTGGAATTCTGTTGCTTGCTCACTTTCCTAAACAGCCTCTCAAGTCCTATCCTATAAAACGAAGCCGACCTGCGTCGGCTAATTTAGCCAGCGAAGGCTGGCTTTGTGTAATAGGATCGGCTTTAGCCGTCGGGTTTTCAGGCAGGACATGAAAAACCTACCCCTTTGAGGAACCGCGAGGAGGGGGGCGTCCTCTGTTCCAGCGAGCATCTTTGCAACAGAGCAGCCCCCGTCCTGCTCGAAGGCGATTTTTCCGAACATCCTTTCGCGCCCTTGCAATTCCACACGAGACTTGGGGTATAATAAGAGCCGCGTGGGGCGGTAGCTCAGCTGGGAGAGCGCTTGCATGGCATGCAAGAGGTCGGCGGTTCGAATCCGCTCCGCTCCACCAAATTTTTTTTATGCCCCAATCAGCCGCTTGAGGATGTGATGCCCCTCTTCTGCCAGGTGGCGCGCCGCGTCGGGCGTTCGCGCTTCGGCGTAGATGCGCACCACAGGCTCCGTGCCCGACGCCCGCAACAGCAGCCATGTGCCGTCTTCCAGAATGTGCTTGATGCCGTCCAGCGTATCGCGTTGGGCGACAGGCACATCCAGCACGCGCTCCAGCGTCAGGTCTTTGAGCCGTTCGCGCAGTTCAGGCATCTGCGAACGCTCGAAGTGGGCGTCGATGCGGTGATAGAAGTAGGGTCCCGTGATTTCAAACACCGATTCCACCAGCTCGGAGAGCGATTTGCCTGAGGTCGCCATCGCCTCCAGCAGGAGCATGCCCATCATCACGCCGTCGCGCTCCACCATGTAGCGCGTGATGCCGATGCCGCCGCTCTCCTCGCCGCCCATCAGGATATCTTCCTGAAGCATCTTCTCCACGATGAACTTGAAGCCAATTGGCGTGACGGACAGGGGCAGCCCGTAATGCTCGCAGAGGCGGTCAATCATCTGGCTGACGGAGAAAGTTTTCACCACGCCGCCCCGCCAGCCGCGGCGTTCCACAAGGTGGCGGAGCGTGATGGCGAAAATGCGATGGCTGTCCACGAAATTGCCGTGTTCGTCCACGGCGCCCACGCGGTCGCCGTCGCCGTCGATCGCGATTCCGATATGCGCTTTCAGGTGGCGCACGGCGTGAATCAGTTCTTTGAGGTTATCGGCAATCGGTTCGGGGTTCACGCCCCCAAAATAGGGGTTGCGCTCTTCGCGCAGAGCGTGGACCTCAATCCCCAATCGGGAGATGAGCGACTTGAGGTAGCCAGCGCCGGAGCCATGCATCGCATCGGTCACCACGCGGAATGGCGCTTCATGCAGTTCGTCGATGCGGATGAATTGATGCACATGCTCCAGATAATCGGGCACAGGGTCCATGGTTCGGATGAGCGTTCGCGTTTCAACGGGTTCGGTGTAGCGGGTGTAATCTGCCATCAGGTCGTTGAGGTGCTTTTCGATATTGGCGGTAATATCGGTCAGCGCCGCGCCGCCGTAGTGGGGTTTGAACTTGATGCCGTGAAAGATGGGCGGGTTGTGGCTGGCGGTGAACATCACCGCGCCCTGAAGGTGGTTTTTAATCACGCCATATGCCGCGGCGGGCGAGGAAACGGGCTTCGGCGTCAGCCACACGGGGAAGCCGTGATGGCTCAGCACCTCCGCCGCCGCCTGCGCAAACACCTCCGATTGCGCCCGGCAGTCGTAGGCGACCAGCACGCCCTCGCCAGGCGGACGCGCGTCCAGCAGGTGTCGGGCAATCGCATGGGTTACAAGACGCACATTCGCAACGGTGAAATCGTCGGCAATTACGCCACGCCAGCCTTCCGTACCGAACTTAATCTGTGGAACGCCCATAGCCCTAAGAGTTTACCTCATGCGCGGCGCGCTCAAGGCGGTCGCGTAGCGCCCGCGCCAGTCCCTCGGCGGGGGGCAGGGGACAGAGGATCGCATGCACCTGCTTCGATTCGAGCCAGCGCAGTCCCTCAAAGAGCCGCCGCGCCAGCGTGTCCCAGTCGCCCCAGGGACCCCAGTTGAAGCGCACCACGCGCGGGTCGTCGGGTGTGAGCCAGCCTTCGGGAATCATCACGCCGACAATCGCATACTGGGTCAGGGCGTCTTTCACGGCGCCGAACAGCGTGTTGGGGTCGGGCGCGGTCAGCAACACGGGTACGCGAGGCGCGTAGTGGCGTGGCGCCGTGCCCGGCGAGGGCAACGGCGTGCCCTCGGCAGGGCGCTCGCCGAAGACACGCACCGTCCCAATCACCGACTCAATCGCCTCCAGCGGGATGCCTCCGGGGCGCAACAGCGTGGGCGGCTGGGTGGTCAGGTCTACAATCGTCGATTCCACGCCGACAGGGGTCTCGCCGCCGTCCAGCACCATCTCAATCTCGCCGGCGAGGTCGTCCAGCACATGGTCGGCATTCGTGGGGCTGGGGCGCCCGAAGCGGTTCGCGCTGGGCGCGGCAATCGGCGTCTGGCTATACTCGATCAACGCGCGGGCTACCGGGTGAACAGGCATCCGCACCGCCACTGTGTCGCGCCCTGCCGTGATAATATCGGAAACCCATTCCGAGCGCGGCAAAATCAGCGTCAGTGGACCGGGCATGAAGGCGTCTATCAGCGCTTCGGCGAGGGGCGGAATCTCGCGCACCAGCAGGCGCATCTGATTACGGTTGATCACATGCACAATCAGGGGGTCCCACGCAGGACGGCGCTTAACCTCATAGATGCGTCGCACAGCAAGGGGGTTCAGCGCGTCCGCGCCCAAGCCGTACACGGTCTCGGTGGGGAACGCCACCAGCCCGCCCGCGCGGATGACCGCCGCCGCCTGCCGAATGAGCGGCTCATCGTGCGCTGGGTCGCCCGTCAGAATCAGCCGCTGTGTGAGCATCTCACCGCTCCCGTGCAATTCGGACTCCGGCGTTTTCCATCACGGTTCCCGCGGGGGGCAGGCGTTTGCGCAGGGTTAACTCCACGCGCTGTACCGGGGGAAAGGTTTCCAGAATCTCCCGACATAGCCGTTCGGCAAGCGCCTCCATCAGGCGGTATCGCGTGCCCGTACCAATCGCAACGATGCGCTGGGCGACTTCGGCGTAGTTCACCGTATGCTCCAGCTGGTCAGCACGCCCCGCCTGGCTCAAATCCAGCTCCAGCACCACATCCACGCGATAGCGATGTCCTATTGCCTGCTCCTCGTCGGGGACGCCGTGATAGCCGTAAAACTCGATTCCTTCCAGCAGAATCTGGTCAGGCATCGAGAGGGAAGTATACCTCACACTTGTGTGCGCTGTTGTATCGCCGAGGCCAGCACCCCAAAGCCGGGCGCATAGAACACGATTGGCTCTGTATCGGGTAAGGCAATTCCTGCGGCAGAGACCATCGTCTGCTCCAGCTCCAGCAGGTGAGCGGGCTGAACGCGGTAGGGGATATGTGCCACATGCCCTGTGTAGAGTCGCCCGCGATGGGCGGTGAACAGCGTGTAGCGCTCCACCAGAAAATGCTCCAGAGAGCCTTCAGGCGGAATTGCTGGCTCGCCTTCAATCCGATACCGTACTCTGCCGTAGACTTCGGGGGTTCGGTGGCATTCGTAGTGTATCTCCTGCGGCGCGGGCTGGTTCCAGCGGATGCGCGCATAGTAATAGGGCAGCCGCCATCGTTGACGCGCCACCCACACCGCCAGCCGATGCGCCGCATCCAGACTGAAAAACCACACGCCGCGCTGTGTGCCATAGCGCACATAGGTGCGTACATTTGTCTCGCCGAAATCAAACAGGCGGGGGACTGGAGGCAGCCATGCGGGGCGCACCGACTCCATCACAAACGGAATCCAGCCGACCCACGCGCTGCCGTCATAGGTGTCTATCTCCAGCGCGTGCGGAATGAGAGGGCGTAAAACAGCGGGGTTCACGCGCCAGTGAACGAAGAGCAGGTGTCGCCAGCGCATCGTGAGGGCTGGACGCCATGCGGGGGTCTCTATCGGGGGCAGTGCGTTTCGCCCAGTCGTAGCCATCGGCTCAGCCTCCTGCGGTTGCGGGCTACTATGGCATAGCCCAGTTCCACCAGCCATACAAAGGGAGGGAGGCTCAGTATCCGTGCCGCCCAGCGATAGCCCAGCTGCTCCAGAATGAACAGCACGGCGCGCCCCGCACGCAACACGCGCCCGTCGGCGGTGATGACATGCACGCCCCGTGAAAACGAATCCGGGTCTACCTGCGCCTGCAGTTCAGGAGGCAAACTCTGAAACGGCACGGCTTGAAAGGCAGCATATCTGTCGTGCTTGCGAACCCACGCGATGCTCCAGGCGCACAGGTCGCAGGCGCCGTCCCATATCAGCCAGTGGCGGGCACTCGTTGGCGTCATCTCCACCTTATCCTACGAAGGAGCGCAGGAATTGGTTGCAAGAGAGGGATTCATCGCACAATCCCCTGCGGGTAGAGCCGTTTGAGAATCACCTCTACGGGGTCGTCGCGGTTGGTGAGCTGAAAGTGGAATGCCCCGATTCGGCGGCAGGCTTGCTGAATGGCTTGCAGGTGGGCGTTCAGGCGACGCTGGTATTCAGCAAGCACGCCGCTGGTGGCAGTAATCTCCACCGCCTCGCCCGTTTCGGCGTCTATCAGCTTGAGGTCGCCCTCTAAGTCAGGGTCTAACTCGGCTTCTGAGAGAATCTGCAGGCAGACCACCTCGTGGCGCCGTCCGCCGAGAGCGCGAAGCGCCTGGGGCAGGTTTTCGTCCAGCCCATCGGTCAGCAACAGTACCATGCCCGTGGGCATGTTGGCGTGGGCGAATCGCTGGAGGCTCTGGCTGAGGGCGCGCCCGTCGGGTGTGCGCGTGCGGAGCCATTCCACAAGGCGCGAATAGGCGACGCGCCCCCGCAACGCCCGCGTCTCGCTCGCCTGCGAGTGGAGCGCCACCGGATAGAGCGCGTCCCCGCTGACAAGCGCGATATAGCCCAGACACGCCGCCAGCGTCCGCGCGAAATCAAACTTGCTCGGCTCGCCAAACGCCATCGACGCCGAGCAGTCCAGCAGCAGATGTATCGGCAGCTCCTGCTCGTCCTGATAGGTGCGCAGGTAGGCGCGATCCA
>GBSOP10_1065_pt1 | contig 4632 bp, 3 predicted proteins | sample GBScelen77Swater_FD_61373 | JGI IMG/M metagenome (IMG submission 61373)
CCACTGCCGAGCGCGGCTCCAGAAAGCGCACGACATTCGCGATGACATCCCATGCCTTGCGCTGGGTGCCGTCGCCTGCAGTGTAGGTGCGAGTCTGGACGCGCCCTTCCACCAGCACCAGACGCCCCTTGGTCATGTAGTTGGCGACTGTCTCCGCCGTGGTTCCAAATGCCACAATCTCAAAAAAGTCGGTCTCATCTTCGGGGCGCGATCCACGACTCACTGCCAGCCCGAAGCGTACAACGGAAGTCCCTTCGGGTGTGGTGCGCAGTTCGGGGTCGCGGGTCAGCCGCCCCACCAGGGTGATTCGGTTAAAATACATGTGCGTAGCCTCCCCTAAACCTGGGCTACCTCCTCAGGCTCCAGTCGGAAGGTGCGGAACCGAATCACATCCTCATTAATTTTGAGGATGCGGTTGAGCTCTTCTGCCGCCTGGGGTGCGCCATGATAGCGGAAGAGGAGGTAGATACCCTCTTTGTGGTGTTTGATTTCGTAGGCGAGTTTGCGCTGATCCCACACGCGCGCTTCGTCCACGGTGGCGCCGAGGTTCTGCAGCACCGTGCGCGCACGCTCTATCAGCGCGTTCACCTGCTCCTCGCCTAAAGTCGTTGGCACAATCACCATCGTCTCATAATACCGTGTCTGCTCCATCGTTTCCCTCCTGTGGACCGTGTTCGGGACTCCGCGCTGGAGTCAGAAGGGTCCTGTGATGGGGTGTATTATACCCGATGGAGACTTCGCGATGTTGGCGACTGCCACTGAACATTCCGTGCAAAGTAGAGTATAAATCGGATAGCTCGTGGTTTGATTCCAATTGCATTTGCGCAAAACTGGGGTATAATTGCAGATGCCAGTGGCTCAAACACCTCGCGTTTGCGCAAAAATGAGGTATAATAGAAGAGCCAGAAACCACTGGCGAAAGGAGGCTAAACGATGAGACTTCGAGATTACTTTGCGATTCTGGCAGTAAGCACGGCGATGCTTGCTGTGACCGTACCCTCGAACGCGCAACGCACGATAGTGGGTGGTAAGCCGCGTGTAACAATCACTCCTGCTCCATGGCTACCGACCCCAGCCCCGATGACGAACGTCTTTCCCACGATTAAGCCGAACAACATGTTCGGTGGCTCGGACTTCTTCCCAGCCGCGCCGACCGTTCTGCTGGATAATACGACCCTCACAGGGTATTACTTCCCTGCCCCGAATATTATTCTGGACGACGCGAACATCCCCGACACCCGCGACGCCGACGGCGATAACACTTACTATCTGACCCAGATTGATTATTCCTTCTATGTTCCTGCGGACCTCAATGTCAGCGGTGAAGTCTATGTCGCCGGAGCGGACCCCACCACTGGGGATCCTATTGCAGATGATCTGGCATCGCCCGTCGCAACCTTTTCGGGCACCCTCACGGCAGGCGCTTATATCCTTACTGTGGAGTTTGAGCGCTGTTCTCCGAGAGAGCAGCCTACGGTGAGCTTCACCAGCGGCGGTAATACCTACGACTTCTTCTGGACGGGTATCAAGTTCGCCGGATGTCCTGCTGGAAGCTTTCCGGGCATGTTGCTGGCATCGGGCCCCGACTTTGAGGATGATATCTTCTGGTGGCAGGGCAATCAGAACTGTGGTGGCACGGCTGGGCAGGGCTACTACTGGTTCGGCGGCAACCCGCGTGCGTCGTTCTACCTCAAGGTGATGGGTGCTGCCACCCTGGAGGACGCGATCGTCATCGCTCCTGATGTGAATGGGGATGGCTGTGTGGACGACGCTGACCTGCTGGAGGTGCTGTTTAACTTCGGCGGTCAGGGCGGCGATGCCGATGTCAACTGCGACGGCGTGGTAGACGACGCCGACCTGCTGGAGGTACTGTTCAACTTCGGTAACGGTTGTTAAGACCTGCGCCATCTCGAATCCAGCAGCACCCCCTCCCTTAAAGAGGGGGTGCTGCTTTTAGTCCTACCACCCCAACACCACCGTCACCGAATGGGGCGGCAGTTCCCACTCGGTTTGCCAGCGTTTGCGTTCGCGCTGGAGTTGCACACGGTTCGGCTGCTCGAAGGTGTTCATGGCGTGAAACGGCTCCGCGTGCAGGCGAATCTGCTCCACCTGCTGGAGCGTCGCGCCTTCGATCTCTAAGCGCACGCGCGCGGTCTCGGTGAGGCTGTAGTTAATCAGCCCGATATGAATCCGCTCGCCCACACGCACCGCCACTGCGTCCACCTGCCCCTCCAGCGATTCGGGCAGGCGCACCTTGAGCCGCTGTCCCACAAAATAGGGCGCATACATTGCGAAAGCAAGCCATGTGGGCGTTTCCACCACCTGTGTGGGGTTCACCAGCAGCGCGGGCAACACATTCACCAGCTGTGCCAAATTCGCCATGCCCACATACTCGGCGTTGCGAATCAGCGCGTGGAACACCCCTGCCGCAAAAATCCCATCGTATAACGGAGCAATTTGGCGATACTGGTTCTCTGCATTCGCTTCGGGATACCATGTGTTCCACTCGTCAAACGCAATCAGGGGCGGGTTGTCGGGCATCTCCTCACGAATAATCTCGGCGGTGCGGCGCAGAATCCACTCCACACGCTTCGCGCCCAGCACGACCGTTTCGTAGGCTTCGGGGCTGTCTTTGGGCAGAGGGCATCCCTGATAGAAATGCACCGAAAGATACTCGTGGTGCCTGCCCGAAATCCGCAGCACTTTGCGGTTCCACTGCCCCCATTCGTCGGCGTCCACACCCACGGCAATCAGTTGAATGCTGGGGTCTACCTCGCGCATGGCACGGGCGAGCTCGTTCGCTTTGAGCGCATACTTGACGGCATCCAGATGCCCCAGCTGCCAGTTGCCGTACATCTCGTTGCCTGTGCCCCAGTAGCGCACGCGATACGGTTCAGGATGCCCGTTCTGGGCGCGGAGCCGTCCCATCGGCGTGTCTGCGCTTCCGTTGCAATACTCCACCCACTCCTGCGCCATACGGGGCGTGCCTTCGCCTGCGTTCACACAGATATACGGTTCGGCGTTAATCAGCCGGCAGAGCTGGATGAACTCATCAGTGCCGACATCGTTCATCTCCCAGTTACCCCATGCACGGTTCCAGCGTGGGGGGCGCTTGTCGCGCTCGCCGACCCCCTCGCGCCAGTCGTATCCCGACACGAAGTTGCCCCCGGGCCAGCGCAGGATAGGGATGGGTATCTTGCGCAGGGTTTCCACCACATCACGCCGCCAGCCGTGCAGGTTATCGGCGGGCATCAGCGAGGCGCAACCCACAATCAGCGCCCCCTGCCCCTCCGCCTCAATCCGAAACACGCCTGCAGGTTCACTCTGGGTGGGGGTCAGTGTCGCCATGAGTGTGTGCCACTGCCCCGTCTGAAGCCCCTCCCAGCGGTGTTCGGCGCTCCCGAAGCCCACCGACACCGCCGAAGCACCTTCGGGATAGACCACCACGCGCACCTGATAGGCGCGTCCGCCCTGTACAGGGATGCCCGCCTGCCCGACGCCGCCGCGTGTGCCTTTCACTTCAATCCGTTGCGCCTGCCCCCCTGTGTAGACGGTCTGGTACTCCGCTTTCAGCTGGGCGTCGCCGATTTTTTGCCAGCCTTCAATCGCGCCGTTCGCCCCCACTTCGCCCGCGAATTTGCGGTTTGTCAGCAGTTCCGCCCACAAGCCCCCCTGAATGCACAAGCCCATATGCTCGATGAAGTGCCCGAACAGCAGAGGCGAGACGGTCGCCTCCGCTTCGCGGGCGTTGATGGCAATCACTGGCTCCTGCACTGCCGTCTCAGCAGGCAGCCTCTGGAGGGCGAAACGCTCTACCGCGAAGCGGATAGGTCTGGACTCGCCCTCCGCAAAGGTTTTGCCCACAATCCCCACAAAGCGCTCTGGAATCAGGCTATACAGCGTGCTGACCGCCCGCCATTCGGAATTCTCATCAGGTCGGGTGAAGAAGGTGTAGCGCCCTCCCTGCTTGACGATGCGCAGGTTCACGCGCGGTGTGTTCATCGGCGCGGTGGCGAGTCGCGCCTCGCCCGTGCGCTCCAGCCAGAGTTCGGGCGATGGCTTGCCCGCGAACCGTCGGCTCTGAAACGGTCCCCAGATAATCAGCCGACGCTCGCTGAAGCCGACCGTTAGCCCCACATGGAACTCGGCTTCGGGCGGAGCGTCCAGCAGTTGCAGGGTTGCCTCTATTGCCCAGTTGCCCGATGGGCTGGGTGTGCGCAAAACGGGCGCATCCGCGACCCCTGCCCAGTGATTGTAGCCCCCACGTCGCGCAGGAATCTCCACTATCAGGCTCCCGTTTGCCACCGTGTAAGTCGGTCCCGACACGGGCGCGTGCCATTCCCATCGCGGCTGAAGCGAGCGTCCCTCAAACGACTCCACAAAATCTTGAGCGGTCAAGTGCGCCATCACCAGAAGACCCCACATAGCCGTCTTGTTCCCCTTGCGGGACGCAACTCCTGCCATAAGGGGGAGGCTCTCAAAGGGGCGTGCGTCCCTGAAGCATATCGGAGAACGCCTATGCCCCGACGGCTGAAGCCGTTCCTATGAAACGAAGCCGACCTGCGTCGGCTCAGCCCCCCAATCCCCCGTAAACAGGGGCTATAGCCAGCGGAGGCTGGCTTTGTTTAGTAG
>GBSOP10_1007_pt1 | contig 4518 bp, 5 predicted proteins | sample GBScelen77Swater_FD_61373 | JGI IMG/M metagenome (IMG submission 61373)
CGGCGTAGCTCAGCGGTAGAGCAGCCGCCTTGTAAGCGGAAGGTCGGGGGTTCGAATCCCCCCGCCGGCTCCAGAGCGCCACTCGTTGTATCCCCAAATCGTCAAGCCCCTACAGAATGTGGAATCACGCCCGCGTGCCCTTTGGGGACAGCTATGCAGACCTTCCGTCTGGTGGACGGTGCGTCGGAAATTGAGCAAGCCTTCGAACTCTGGCTCGAACACTTGCACGCTTGGGGCGCAACCCCAAAGACCCTGCGCAACTACCGTTGTGAAGTCGGGCAGTTTATCCGCTACCTGACCCGTACCTTGAACCTCACCACGCTGGACAGCGTACAGCCCTTGCATATCCGCAAGTGGCTCGTGTCCCGACGCGAACAGGGAGTCTCGGAAGTCCAGATACACAACGATTATCGCAAGCCCCGTGCTTTCTGGAACTGGTGTCTACGGGAAGGACTGACCGAACACAACCCGTTCCTGAAGGTAGAGAAACCCAAGCTCCCGCCCAAAGTCAAGCCTGCCCTGACCCCTGACGAGGTGGAGCAACTGCTACGCGCCTGCGACGGCAACGACTGGCTACGCCTTCGCGATAAAGCACTGGTGCTATTGCTTCTGGACACAGGCATGCGTGCCCACGAAGCCCACAAACTCACGGTAGCCGACGCCCGACAGGAATGCCTGCTGATTCGAGGCAAGGGAGGCAAACAGCGCGTCGTGTTCCTGTCCCACGAAGTACGCCTCGCCCTGCGCAGGTATCTCAAGGCGTGCCCTTACCCGCTGAATGACGACTCGCCTCTGTGGTGGGGACGCTACGGCGCTCTGACCCTGTGGGGGATTATGGAAGTGGTGGAGAAAATCGGCAAGCGTGCAGGACTGCCCAAACACCTGGGAGCGCATGCGTTTCGCCGAACCTTCGCCACTTGGAGCCTGCGGAACGGCATAGACTTGGAGCATTTACGCCAGCTCATGGGACACTCTGACTATGCCGTGCTTCGGCAGTACCTCGCGCTGGTGGAGGCTGACCTCAAGCAGGCTCACCAGCAACACAGTCCGTTGCGGAATCTGCGTGAAAAGAGTAGAGGACGATAAAACTGGAGAGAGCAATAGGGTATAATATCACCGAGCCTTTGGCAGGGGAGTGAGTATTCACTCCCCTGCGCGGGGATTGTAGCCTACCTGTGAGGGATTCGCACACTATGGGAGATTGTAGCCTATCTGTGAGGATTTAGACAACGCAACACAGCGGCGAATCGCCTCACGACCTCACTTCCCCGAAGGCTCCCCAAAACAACAGCGGGAGGGATTCTTATGACTGTCGGTGAGCGATTTCGCGAACTGCGGAAAGAGCGTGGTATTCCCGCAGCCGTGTTAGCACGCCGTGTTGGCGTTTCCACCCAGACTCTCTGGCTCCTTGAGCGCTGGGACTTGCCCCCACGCTCCCACAGGGTACGGCAAGCGCTGGCACGCGAACTTCGTGTGCCCTACGAAACCCTCTGGGGCGAAGTCGAAGGGGGTGAGTCTACGCCATGAGAAACAGCCATGCCCCCCACCTTGCAGGCAACGGCAGGGGGCACGCAACAAGAGATACGAGTCTCAAACCCAACGGAATTTTACCCCAAATTTGCCCCTTCCTGCCCCCCAAACTCACGCCCTTCGCTGTATATCGTGCGGAGGTGTTAACTATGGCAACGATTGCAAAGGTTCGGCAGATACGACGCCAGCAAGGGCTGGCAGTGGACGCACTGGCGTACAAGGCGGGTGTTTCGCCCCGCACGCTGATTCTGTGGGAGAAGTACGGATTCCCACCAAAGCGACGCGAAGTCGTGGAGAAAATCGCCCACGCGCTGGGCGTAGACCCTGACGAGCTGTTAAGCGACGCGAACACACAGGGAGGTGAGCAATCGTGAGAAACGCGAACGCCCCCCACCCGCAGGGGAACGGCAGGGGGCAAGGCGTTAGGACTCCAAACCTGCGCCTTGCAGATATTTTACCCCACCTGCACGGCGTCGAGAAGCGTCCCGACGGGAGTTATATGGCACTGTGCCCCGCCCATGACGATAACGAACCGAGCCTCTCCCTGAAAGAGGAAAACGGCAAACTGCTCTGGCACTGTTTTAGAGGGTGTAGTCAGGAAGCCGTGCTGGAAGCCCTGCTGAACCTCGTGAACCGAACCGCCCCACGCCACGCCCCACAGGGGCTGACGCTGGAGCGCTACGCCAGCGCCAAGCAACTGCCCATAGACCGCCTTCGCGCGTGGGGCTGTGAGGACGCCCAGTATCAGCAGATTCCTGCCGTGCGGATACCCTATCGCGATACCGAAGGGAAACTGACCGCCGTGCGCTACCGCCTTGCGCTGGACGGTGGAAACCGCTTCCGCTGGCGCACAGGCGATAAGCCGACGCTCTACGGGCAGTGGCGCTTGGCAGAATGGAAGGATTCGGAAGTCGTTTACCTGGTGGAAGGCGAAACCGACACGCTGACACTCTGGAGCGCAGGACTGCCCGCGCTCGGTATCCCCGGCGCTACCAGCTGGAAACAGGAGTGGTGGGAGCCTCTCAAGCAGTTCCAGCGCGTGGTGGTGATTCCCGACGCTGACGAAGCAGGGCGCCAGCTGGTGCAGAAACTTGCCGAAACCTGTCCCCATAACCTGCGGGAGCGCGTCGAGGTGCTGGAACTGCCCGAAGGGGTGAAAGACGCGAACGAACTCTGGCTGCAGGTGGACGCTGACCCCGAACGGTTTCGAGAGGCAATCGCAGGATTATTGCATTCGTGCATTCTCTTAAGGGGTTGCACGAATGCACAAATGCACGAATCCGAACCGCCTCTGCTCGTACCGATTACCGAGTGGCTCGCAAGCAACGATTCGGAACAGGTGGAGTATCTCCCACTTCTCGGTGTGGACGGACTGATTGCACGAGGCACGATAACCCTCTTTGGCGCTTCCCCTAAAGGGGGCGGTAAGACAACCGTGCTGGTGCATGCCCTGCGCGATTGGCTCCGACAGGGACTGAAAATCGTCTACCTCACAGAAGAGCCTCGCGCCGTGTGGGAACTGCGTAGACAGCGGTTCCCTGAGCTGGGCAACCCGAATCTGATTGTCAACAATATTCCTCGCGCCAACCCGTACAAGTGGGCGCAGGCGATAGAGCAGGTGGCGCCTGACCTCGTGATTGTGGACACCATACGGCGGTTCCTACCCGCCACAGACGAAAATGACTCGGCGTCGGTATCGGAGGCGCTCGCCCCGTTTGTTGACCTCGCCCAGAAACTGCCCCGCACGGCGATTATTTTCGTTCACCACCTGCGCAAAGAGCTGCCCCCTGAAGTGGAGATAGAGGATATAGCAGGCTCGCACGCCTTTGTGGCAGAGGTGGACGCCGTGATTGCGCTGGTGAAGATACGGGGGAACCCGCGCCAGCGCCTGCTGAAGCCTCTCGCAGGACGCCTCTGGGCACTGACCCCCGAACCGCTGGTGTTAGAGCTTTCAGAAGACGGTTCCACCTATGCCGTCAAGGGGATAGCCAACGAGGTGTTGCCTGCGGAGCGGAAAGCCGACGCGAAGGAAGCAATCTTACAGGCTCTGCAGGTACTGGGGAGCGCCACAGCAGAGCAAATTGCGGAGTACCTCTCGGACTTCTCCAAGCGCACGGTTTACGACGCGCTTCAGGAACTCTACGCGAACGGACAGGTGCAACGGGAAGGGGGAGGCACGAAGGGCAATCCGTATCGTTTTCGTGCATTCGTGCAATCCTCTTAATAACTGCACGAATGCACAAATCGACGATACTGGACGCGCTTCTGTTGTGCAATCCCCCACTGACCCCTTCCCCTTCTGGCGCTCGCGCTACCGTGAATCCCCTGCGCTGGAAGCGGTACTCCACTCTTTGCGTCAACAGGGCGACTTCGCGATAGAGCCAGCAGAAGAGGAGCGTGTACGCGCCGTATGGGCGTGCGCTGAAGCGCTGGGGTTCCCCGCAGTGGACTTGAGCCACTGGGACGGTTTGCGCATAGAGCCGTCCGCAAACGGCTGGCTGAGCGCCCTGTACCTGATTGCCAGCACGGACGCGCTTGACGACGCTATGCAGGCGCTCTTAGCACAGGTTTCGCGCTCGGCAGGTGAACCTGCTGGGGCAACTTACAAACCCACTCTGAAAAACGGCTCCGAGCAGGTACGACCTGCTCTTTCACAACTCAACTTGGAGGTGTAGACGCTATGGCTATCCGAATCACGGCTATAGAGAATGCGCCCTTGCCTACGGGTGAATATCGTGTGGAACTGACCGCCGTCGAGCTGACCGACGGGCAGTATGGACAGCAACTGCGCTGGACTTTCGCTGTCCACGAACACGGTAAGACGCTGATTGCCTACTCCAGCCCCTCGCCGAGCCTTGCCAGCAAGTGCATGCGCTGGGCGAGCGCCCTGCTGGGACGTCCTATCAAGGCTGGGGAAACAGTGGACTTCGAGGCGCTCGTGGGCAGGACGGCGATAGCCACCGTCGTGCGCAAGCGCAAAGAGGACGG